>WNFA01002533.1_pt1 | contig 24134 bp, 23 predicted proteins | sample 5400481 | NCBI WGS metagenome assembly WNFA01 (sample SAMN13153340, study PRJNA577476) | soil metagenome | isolation source: 120 cm saprolite under Douglas fir tree site 2 hole 1 replicate 2 | place: USA:California | collected 2015-04-18 | reverse complement strand
CTTGAATCCACGCGCGCCCACGCGCTCCTGGCCGATGCCGAGGCCGCCGAAGAGCAGGCGCTCAATACCGCTATGAATGCTGAAGCCGAGGCCGAGGTGGCCGAGGGTATGGCCTTTGCTGCTACTGGCCGCGCAGGGGAACTGCTCGACGAAGATGCGCCTGCTCTGTCAAGTGCGATGTACAGCCAGGTTGATGATGACGAGTCCGATATCACCCTGGAAATGCCGTCCGTTCAAAAAGATGAAGCTTGAATGTGCGCCTGGCAGCGCCCTCCATGAAAGGGATATGGCGCGACGCTGGTGGGCCTTACCGGCGGGTGTCCTGCTGCCCTTGAGCAATGGCGAGCGCTGTCGGCTCCTGTCTCCGGGCCGCCCCGGCGGCTCGCGCGGGCCAGATGTGCTCGACGCCGTGTTCTGCTCCGCTCTTTCTCTGCCTGGGCAGGAGGAGCATCGCGCCGGCGACGTGGAATTTCACCTCCATGCCAGCGATTGGTTCGCGCATCTTCACCAGGACGACGCCCGCTACAACAATGTGATTCTCCACGTGGTGCTGGTGCTTGACGACCCGGCTACAGCGCTGCGCCAGGATGGCGCGAGCATCCCCACCTGCTGCCTCAACGACCTGCCGTCGGCGACCGGCCCAGCTCCCGCGTGGCCCTGCCAGCAGGGAAAAGCGCAAGTAGATCAAGGCGCCCGCACACAACTGCTGCGGCGCGCCGGATTGCTGCGTTTTGAGCAAAAGACCCGGGCATTTGTCGAGTCATTGCGCGCTGGCCATGCATGTGGCCCATTCAGCAGCTATGATGTCTGCCTTATCTCAGCCCTGGCCGAGGGACTTGGCTACGGGCGCGACCGTGCGTTCTTCCGCGCTGCCGGTCACTACCTGCTGGGCATAGTCGCTGCAGTGCCGGAACCCCTGGGGCGCACGCCAGGACCGCCTCCCCTGGATGCCGGGCGCCTGCGCGCCCTGCGCGATTTAGTGGAGCGCTGGCGCAGTGCTGGCGCGTGGCACACCTTGCGCCAGGCGCTCACCGGAGACACGGGTATCCATCAAACCATCCAGCGCTTGCGTGCCGCATTCGCCGGGTTGAGCACAGCGCGCACAGATATCCTTATCTGTAACGTCGTCTTGCCCTTCGCCGCGGCTGTAGCGCTCCGCGAGGGCGATGACAGCCTTTCTGAGCGCGCCCGCCTGCTGTACGTGCGCTATCCTGGCCTCCCCTCGAACCAGGTCACGCGCGCCATGTCCAGGCAGTTACTGTTGCAGGCAGAGCCGCGCGGCGCCTGCCAGCAGCAGGGATTGCACTACATCTATCAACATACCTGTCGGGAAAAACGCTGTCAGCACTGCCTGGCGCGGATATTTTAGGAATCTCCAGGGACGTTCGCTGTAAAGGGAGCTTACCAGCTATCCTTAACTTGCCCGACAGTAGCGGAGGAGTATATGGACGACTGGCCTGAGTATATCACCCAGGCTTTTGAAGCGGTTCGTCTTGCTGACACAGAAGAGGATGCAGAAAAAGCCATTGAGTCCTTTGCCAGTCGCTGGGGTGGACTCGACCTGGACATCTTCAAACAGGTGCTGGAGGAGGGGAAGGGCCAGGACCGACTAATTGCGCTCTTTGCTCTGGGCTATAGCCAGGAACCAGAAGCACGCCTTCTATTATTGCCCTTTTTAGATAGCCCTCACCAGAGAGAACGCTGGGCCTGCGCAGTGTGCCTAGGGCAACTGAGGGAAGAACGGGCGATTCCTGTTCTCAAAGAGATTCTGCTGGAAGAGGGCTTCGAGAATCTCACCAGAGACGATAGCAGTCTGGATCAAGCGGATTTCTGGTATGAAACTCAGCGCGGGCGCGCAGCCTTGTTGCTAGCAGAATGGAATGATCCCCAGATCGTTCCGTTACTACGCCAAGCTCTACAAGCAACCTGGCAGCGCGAGCAAGAGAGAGCCACCCAAACCGGGCAGCGCTCCTTCACCCCTCATCCTGAGAATGCCATTGCTTTTGCGCTAGGAAAACTGGGTGCCTTTGGAACGTTGCTCCCGCTGGAGCAGCCATCCCCGCGCCTACGCATCGCCTTGATCCATGTGGCATTGGGATATTTGTATACGAGGGGGCATCGCTATCGGAACATCATGATGGAATTGGGTGAAAGGACGCTGCTGGGAAAAGAGGTGATCCGCGTGCTAGAGGAACACGTTGGAGTTACGACCGCGCAGGCAAGAGCGATCATAGAGCAATTTCTGGACGACTATGCTACGCAACAGCGCTCCTGAAATGAGAGGGGAGAGCCGGGCGAGAAAGATCAGTCACAGTCGCATGCTGCCTGATCATACAAGTCCAGCGTCTTTTGTAGAGGAGCACATTCGAGAGCAAGGAACAAAGCCATGCCACACTTTACACACGTCTATCGTGGACACCACAACTGGGTTGGCTGTCTGTCGTGGTCACCGGACAGTGCTCGCATTGTGTCGGGTAGTAGCGATGGCACCGCGCAGGTGTGGGAAGTCAGCAGTGGCGAGCCACTGCTGATGTATCGGGGTCATCAGGGCCGGGTCTATAGTGTGGCCTGGTCGCCCAATGGGAGATGGATTGCCTCGGGTGGGGAGGACAAGACAGTGAGGGTCTGGGATGCTCTGAACGGAGAAACACGTTTGATCTATCAAGGACACACGGCCTGGATCCGGCGCGGTCTTGCCTGGTCGCCTGATAGCTATGAGATCGCCTCAGGAGCCTGGGACCGGACGGTACACGTGTGGGAGGCCATGACGGGAAAGCGGCGACTCATCTATAGGGGACATCAGGGGATTGTCTGTTGCGTAGCCTGGTCACCCGACGGAAGAGCTATCGCCTCGGGAGGAGGTGAGCCCGATCGGACGGTACAGGTTTGGGATGCCAGTACAGGTGAACTCCTGACCATGATCGATGGCCATAGCGAGAGTGTCCATAGTGTGACCTGGTCGCCTGATAGTCGTTTCGTGGCCTCGGCCGGTCTGGGGGAGGAGGTATTTCACTGGGAGCTAGCGGCAGAGCGAGAGATGATGTGGTATGAAGGAGGTCAAGGCCCTCTTGCCTGGTCGCCCGATGGCAGGCACCTGCTGACCGCCTCGCCCGATGGCGACGTGGAGTTGTGGGAGGTTGCTACCGGCCAGAAACGGTCGTTTGAGGAGACGAAGCTGAGTCCTTCCCAGCCCGATCGAATCAGTGCGATAGGGTGGTCCCCGGATGGCAGATACATTGCTGCGGCAGGATCGGATACGACCGTGAAGGTATGGGAGGTAGCAGCGATGCAGGAGGTAGAAGAGGAAGCAGTGGAATGGACCCAGGGTTGGGTGTCCGGTACCTGATATAATGGACAAATATATAAGGGAGGATACCCTTCCCAGAAAGGTACCGGACAGAATCGATTAAGCAGACGCAACAGTCACAGATTGAGGCTAATTACGATCAAAGGTTAGCACACCAAAGGCTTTTTGACTCTTCCATTTGGTATCTTTTCGAGAGTAGTAAAACACTCTCAGAGGAACATCCGCTTATTGTCATAAAACTTTTAGACATTGTCGGAAAGTACACAATAGATGAGGATCTAGCTGTAATAGATCTTAGTCCGGAGAAAGAACGATTGGAACAATTAAAAATCGTCCCTGCTCACGAACTTCTCCCTTGTACTGAGGAAGAGGTTCGTGTAATAGAAGAACAGTTAAAGCTTCGTCTACCTGAAGCCTACAGATCATTTCTCCTCTGGATGGGTCATGGCGCAGGAAGATTGATGCAAGGCTTGGATTGCTTCTACGAGCATCTCCTAGATTTTCAGTCAAAGGCGAGATTCCTCCTGGCACAACATGAATGCCGCTCTTCTATTCCCGAGGATGCTTTTATATTTTTCATGCTTGAGGATCGCTGCTTCTCATTCATACGAACTTCAGAGGGTGACAATCCGCCAATATATACCTACAATAGTGGATGGCGGCATGTACCATTTAGGAAAATCTATCATCACTTCAACAATTTTCTCGCAATAGAAATCGAGATGTTGGAAGATTTTCTCACTGGAGACAAGACACTCCTGCCTGAAGTGAAATCGCGTTTAGAGGCTTTGCAACACCATAATGCTGGTGCGATATTTTCTGTATCAGAAAAAAGGCATGGAGTAGAATTCTGAGTATGGTCGACACTGGCTCCACAAAAATAATCCACAAGACAATTAGACAAAAATAATCGACCTCCAAAATTATTCCTGTTGCGGCATGGCAGCGTCGGGTGTGAGTGTTAGTTTTAATTCTACAAGTAATTTCCAAATTAACGCGCCAACAACGGTATGATCGCTCGTGCATATACATCCGGTCTGTCTTGCTGAAGCCAATGGAGCGGCGTGAGTAGGATCGGTGCAAGATCGAGCGCTTGTGCAAGTGCAGCCAGTGCCTCATCCTCTCTCCCTACAGAGAGTAAGATCATCCCTTGCCAAAAAGAGAAGAATTCGGCCTCTGATGCTGACCGGGGAGCCTCCTGCATCTCAGCTACTGCTTTCTCACAGTTCCCACGGAGCCACTGTGCCACTGCTCGGCACAGCGCGGCAGACCGATGGGTTGGTTTTTTTGCGGCCATTGCTTCTAAACGATCTGCCATAGACCCATCGGGACGCTCCACACACATCTTCGCCCACTCTATCATCAAGGCGTAATTGATCGCCTGTGGATCGAGCTCCCATCCTTTGCTGAATGCTACAATCGCTTGCTGCGGCTCATTGAGCCGTAGATACACCTGGCCTAGGCAGACATACGCATAGGCACATGCCGGATCTGCCGCGATGGCCCGGGTACAATCCTCCAGCGCTTGCTGGTATGCTTCCAGTCGGCTGCAGGCAAGACCTCGATAACAGCAGGCATAGATATAGTTGGGATCGAGGGCGAGCGCAGCATCGCAATCTCGTATGGCGTCTCGATAGGCTTTGAGTTCGTAGTGGGCAGCAGCGCGATTCCAGTATGGCCATGGATTTGTCGCATCGTAGGCAATAGCTCTATCATATTGCTGGATAGCCTGGTAGTACTCCCGCAAGCCATCGTAGGCGAGTCCCAGACCTGTGTAAGCCTTGGCGAGCGTAACATTGAGTTCTAATGCCCGTTCGCAGTCGCTGAGGCATTGCCGGTATGCTCTCATTTCATAGTAGATGAGGCCACGGTCGGCGTACATCTCGGCATCATGCGGTCGTCGCTGAATAACTTTCTCATAGTCGGCAAGAGCCCGCTGGAACTCCTTGCGGTTCCAATACACATTTGCTCGCTTGTAATAGGCAGATGTCCACCTGGGAAACAACCTGATCATCAGGCTATAGTAGACGAGGGGATGTTGCATACGCACGTAGTAGAGAAGATCTGCCAACAACAGCAGACTACACAAAAGCAATGTTGAAATGGTTACGCTGTGCGTCAGGCCGATGACAAATGTCACGGAAATGAACATCATAAATAAGGTAAAAAGCACGCTGGTAAATTTGCTGAGCCATGCTGGCGTTTTGAATTGTAGGCTGTGAATGCATGTCATCAATGTATTCCTCCGTACGCGAAGAACAGAGTAAGAGGAGGTTAATGCCTCGGGAATAATTGGTATTCTAGTGAGAAACCAGCAGGCTCTGACAATAATTTTCATCTAAAAGATACGACGTACCATAAGCCTGCTAGTAGCTTGGCATCCAAAAGATACTAAATGTATAATATCCCCCAAACCCCAAGCCGTGGAAGAATAAGCTAAAATAGCGGTATCGAGCAAGTGGTCGACTACGAGGGATGAAGCAACAACAGAAACTATACAGCGCAGGGATCAGAGCAAGCTATGACACAATCAGAAGGTGAGCGCCTGGCGCGTTTTTTAGCCCACAGCGGCATCGCCTCGCGCCGCCACGCGGAAGAGTTGATCGCCGCCGGGCGCGTGCAGGTCAACGACATCGTCGTGACCGCCCAGGGGACGCGCATTCATCCCGGGCGCGATGAAGTTCGCGTCGATGGCAGGGTGGTGCACCAGGCGCCAGAACGCGTCTACGTGCTGCTGCATAAGCCGGTGGGATACGTCTGCACCATGCACGATCCGCAGCGCCGCCCTACAGTACTCGACCTGCTGCCCGCCGAACTGCGCCGCCTGCGTGTCTATCCCGTGGGGCGCCTGGATAGAGATACCAGCGGCCTGCTCCTGCTCACCAACGACGGCGCATTCGCGCTGCGCATGTCACACCCGCGCTACGCCACAGAAAAACACTACCAGGCGATGGTGCAGGGCTGCCCTTCCCCGGCCTCCCTGGAGGCCCTGCGCAGAGGCGTCACCATCACCGAAGGCGACAGGCGTAACCCCGGCAGTAACTATACCACCGCGCCTGCCCGGGTGAGCCTGCTGCGGCAAGAGGGCACCAATTGCTGGCTGGCGCTCACCATCCATGAAGGTCGCAAGCGCCAGGTGCGGCGTATGCTGGCCTCCATCGGACATCCCGTGCTGCAGCTCATACGCGTCGGCATCGGTTCGCTCAGGCTGGGCAACCTGCCTGCAGGAGCCTGGCGCTATTTGGTGGGTGAGGAAGTGAGCAGGGTTCTTAGGGGCGGCAGCCCCTAAGCGGGGAGCGGGGCGTCCCCGCCTTCATTTCCCCTTTGGGGTAGGGTGGCTTGGGGGATGCAGAAGTACCCCCTTGAAACTATTTCTCTCTGCCTGATGTGCTAAAAGTGATCGCTAATTTCGCTGCACACAGAAATATGATGTGGTATAATGAGCAACTAATTTCGGTGCGAGGCGAAAATAAAGGGAATGCTTCCACTTACTAGCACTGATACTAGCCTCGGAGTAGTTCTATGCCCGATAAGCAGGCGCAGTCACCTGTGGATGAAACCATTGCTGTTAAAAGCATCCTGGTCGTAGAAGACGACTCCGATATCGGCTTGTTCCTTATCCAGGCCATCTCGCAGGAAACGCCGCACCAGGCGCTGCTCGTCACCGATGGTTTCCAGGCTTTGAAAGCTATCACCAACCTCAAGCCCGACCTGTTTATTTTGGACTACTGGCTGCCTAGCATGAACGGCATTGAGCTCTATGACAAGATTCATGCCACAAACGGTTTGGAGCATATCCCCACGATCATGATAAGCGCCCAGCTGCCCAAACGAGAACTGCAGAAACGCGCTATCCATAGCCTGAATAAGCCGCTCGAACTGGATGAATTCCTGCGCCTCATAGAACGCCTGCTGGATGGTTGGGCCTGAAGCATATGGTATAATCCTCCTGAAGGGCGCGGCGTATCATGCCCATAAACGCATGGAGGAAGGATGCAGCAACCCAGGCGTATCGCCATCGACGGACCTGCGGGATCTGGCAAAAGCACTATAGGTGAGCAATTGGCACGTGGATTGGGCTATCTCTACATCGACACCGGCGCCATGTATCGCGCGGTCACCTGGCTGGCGCTGCAAGAAGCCGTAGATATCGATGACGGACCTGCGCTGGCTCTGCTTGCGCAGAGCGCGGAAGTCGTCGTCAGCCGCCCTCACATTACCGATGGCCGCCAGTATACAGTTACCGTGCGTGGGCGCGATGTCACGTGGGACATCCGCGACGCGCCCGTGACCCGCGCCGTTTCAGTCGTCTCAGCGCACCCGGAGGTTCGTGCCGTCTTGATTGCCCAGCAGCGTGCCATGGCCTCGGCTCAGCAGAACGGAGTAGTAATGGTCGGTCGCGATATCGGCGCGGTGGTGCTGCCCGACGCCGAGCTAAAAATCTATCTCACCGCCAGCCCTGAAGAGCGTACACGCCGCCGCTACGCCGAGCTGCTACAATACCAGGAGCGGCAGGACTCCGCGCTCCCCTCAATGGATGAAGTGTTGCGTGATATCCAGCGGCGAGACGAAATTGACCGTGTCAATATGCAGCCCGCGAGCGATGCCATCATCATTGCTACCGACCACCTCAGCGTCTCACAGGTGCTGGAGGTCATCTACGAACACCTGGAGGACCCTTCATGAAACAGGAACTCGGTACACCTTCAGCTTCAGATAAGCAGGCGAAGCCGGTCAAGGCGAAACCTGAGAAAGACCTCTACAAGCCCTACAAAATGCCGCCCTTCCTCTGGACTGCCATCCGTGTGCTTGGACAAATTTTCTTTGCCATTATTGCCCGTGTGCGCCTGAGCGGGCTCGAGAACATACCTGCAGCGGGGCCCCTCATTATTGCCTCGAACCATCTTTCGTGGTTCGACGTCCCACTCATTCCCGCCTATTTCTCGCGCCCGGTGATCTACATGGCAAAGGAAGAGACCTTCCTGGGCAAGCTAGGCTGGCTGGTGCGTTTCCTGGGCGCCTTTCCTGTCAAGCGTGGCGAGGCGGACCGCCAGGCTTTGCGGACCGCTGACGAACAGTTGAAAGAGGGCAACATCATCGTCATCTTCCCGGAAGGCACGCGCAGCAAAACTCATACCATGGCACAAGGGCACTCGGGCCTGGGTATGATCGCGCTGCGTTCTGGTGCACCGGTCCTGCCCGTTGCTGTCACCGGCAGCGAAAAGCTCCTCAAAAAGTTCAGGCCTCGTGTCACCGTCACCTACGGTCAGCCCATGACCCTCAAGCCAAAGGGCCAGAAAGTGACGCGCGAGGATGTCGACGACACCACCGCACAGGTCATGCACAGAATCGCTGAAATGCTGCCCCCCGAGTATCGCGGCTTCTACAACATAGAGCAACAGCAGGGTTGTTAGGCGCTGCCGCCCTAACCAGGGCGTGAGGTGCTCCCCTTTGGCGTCAACTGAACGAACCTGGAGCGGGGTTCAAAGGGGCGGCTGCCCCTTTGCGGGGTTCGGGGTGTCCCCGAACAACCTCTTTTTCTTCTTTTGTTCGCCGCCGCAGGCGGCGAGGAAGGGGTAAAAAGAAGCTTGGGGACACCCCAAACCCCGGCAGGGAGGACCCTGCACCCCTTAAGTTGACGCCTAAGGGGTGCTCCCACACTCTTTTCTTTCCCCAAAGAATGGACCTCAAGCAGGGCAGATCAAAAAGAAGGGACAGCTAGGACATATAAAAGAGTCAGGGGTTGCCGGGTAGGTTATGATGATGCAGCTCGATACTCTGTCCCGGGTATTGCTGGCGATAGGCATGCGCGTAGAGCAATTCGCGCATCTCTGCCGTTGTCTTCCCCTTACTCTTGCTGATACGGGTACGAACAAAACGGGCTGGCCTGCCGGCTTGAGCGGGCGCCTCGACGCGATCCACTTCGACGCGGATGGTCCTGCCGGCCACCTCAACCTCGAAGCTCCGCTGCAGCTCCCACGTCACCCGCTCTCTCCCTGCCAGCATCGACCACAGCGACCCGATGATCTCTCGCCCGTGCTGCTCATAAATGGGGGCAAACGGCGACTCGTGCCCACCGGCCGCCTGCCAGTGCTGCGCGTAAAGGTCCTGGAACTCCTCTCGCGTCGGGAAGCGCGCCTCCTGATCTTCCCCTTCCTCCTCCCATGCAGGTTTGACCTCCGCCAGGGCTGCCTGCAGCGCCTCCAGCGTTTTACGTGTCGCCTGCCAGAAAAGCTGGTAGGCGTTCTCTTCGCGCCGGAAACGGTAGATATTGCCGTATGCATAACGGCGCGGGCATGTCTGGTACGTCTCAATCGCTGAGGCGGTCAACACCCCGGATTCCATCGCGGCAATAAAACCCTCGCTGGGCTGGTAAGGCGTTGTGCTCCCTTGTATTGTGGGGGCGTCCCCAAACTCTGTGGCTGCCGGACTTCCGAGCTCGCCTGTCTCCTCTGCTGCCGCCGCTGTGATTCCCCGCTGCCAGTACGCTTTGACCAGTCTAGCGCCGGGCAATCCCGCTGCCAGCGCATCGAGGTACGGCGAAGCTTTATAGTTCTGCTTGCCATAGCGCTCGCTGTAACTCAGGATCAGTTGATCGCGCGCCCTCGTCACGCCGACGTAGAAGAGGCAGGTTTCGCCGCTCTCGGCGATATCGCGTGGGCTCTGGCCAGCTCCTTCCAGCGGGAGCATGCCCACCGGTGGCGAGACAGAGCTGGAGCGCCCCTGCATGGGGAAACGCCTTTGTGCCAACCCGGGCAGGTACACGACAGGGAACTCCAAACCCTTACTGGCGTGTACCGTCATCACGCGAATGCCAACCGGGCCATCTCCGGCGTCTCCTGCTCCTTCCCTGCGCTGCCCGCCATCCTGGCGCAGCGACGCCATCACGCTCAAGTAATCGAGGAACCCCTTTGCCTGCTCGGGCATGCTCGCTGTGTCCTGTTCTTGCCCATCTTCCTGTCGCCGCCGCTGGTCGTAGCGGCGGGCAAGCTGCAGGAGGGCTGCATAGTCGGCAAGCACGCGGCGCTCCTGAGCACGCAGATTGTCCGTCTCAGCGTAAACCGCTGTCCGCAATAAGTCGCGCACCGCAGAAGTCTCCACCAGCACATACTGGGCCAGCATTGACCACACGTCGGGCAGGTGTCTCAGCGCCTGCAACATAGCGGCCAGGCGCAGCAGCGAGCGCCGTCCCTGGCTGCTCATAGTTGCCGGTGCCTCGCCCCGCACGATCAAAGAACCCGGCGAGCATCGCTGTTCGCGCGCCGCCAGCAGCAGGGCCTCGACATCCTCCTGCGTCATAGCGTGTTCGCTTCTTCTTGCCGCGCGCAAAATCCCCATGCCGCTTGAATCGGCCAGCAGCAGGACAACCGAGAGCGCATCCCGCATATGCTCCTGTTCTACCAGGCTTCCGCCTCCTCGTTCAATCACCGGCAGTCCTGCCCGCGCCAGCGCCTGTGAGACCTTGCGTGCCAGCGCACGCGTGCGGCAGAGCACAACCATGTCACCATAGCTATAGCCATGCTGTGCCTGTTTACAGCGCATATCTGCTATCAGGCCATCCAATTCGATCGCCTCGTCCGCTGCCACCCCCAGCGTAACATAGCTATCGGGCTGCGTAGAGCGTGCCACCTGTCGTGTGCCCTGTTCCGCGCCCGGCTCCATCGCCTGCTCTCGAAATGCATCCGCCAGGTTCACAATGTCCGGGCGCGAGCGGTAGTTGCGGTTGAGCGGCAGGACCGCTGCACCGGGGTAATCTTCCTGGAAATTGACAATGTTGGCAGGAGACGCGCCGCGGAAACTGTATATGGCCTGGTTCACGTCTCCCACCACCCACACCCGGCGCTGCTCACCCGCCAGCAGGCGCAGCAGCACACCGCTCGCCCGGTTCATGTCCTGGAACTCGTCGACAAGAATATGCTGGTAGCGCTCCTGCTGTTCGCGAAATACCTCTGGATACTCCTGCAAGAGCTGCGTTGCCAGCATGATCAAGCCGCCGAAATCCGTGTCGCCGCGCCTTTGCAGACCCGCTTGATAGCAGGCGTAGATCTCGGCCACCTCCAACGCCTTCTCGGCGGCCTGCACTGCTTCATCGTCCTGTGCCCATTCCAGCATCTGCTGCGCCAGCCATCTGTACTGCCCGGGCGTAACCAGCTCATCTTTCGCTCTTGAGATGGCCTGCAGGATATCCGGGAAATAAAACGTGGGGAACTGCAGGTGCTGGTAGTAGCGCAGCGGCAGTTCTCTTGCCAGCCCGCGCAGTAGGAAGTAGCCTTCCGCGTCATCGACGAGGCTGAAATCGGAGCGCAGTCCCACGCGCTCCCGGTGAGTGCGCAGCAGCTCGGCGCAGAACGCGTGGAATGTACTCACCATAGGAGGAGTATCCTGCGCGGGCGTTCCCTGCAATGCCTGTTGCAGGCGTTCCAGCATTTCCTGGGCAGCCTTACGTGAGAAGGTCAGCGCCAGGATGTGCTGCGCCGGAACACCCAGTGTGCGTATCAGGTATTCCGCCCGGCCTATCAGCGTACTCGTCTTACCGCTGCCCGGCCCGGCCACGATCAACGCGGGTGTAGCAGCCTCGATGGCGGCCCGCTGGAACTCATCATACTCCTTGCGCGACGAAGCGCCCCCTTCCCCGTGGGGACCCCTATCATCTCCCTGTCCCCCTTCTCCGTCGTGTTGAGGAACCTCTTCGCCATCCGTGGGCAGACGCTCTTCGTTGCCTCCTGTGTTGGGATCCTCTGCATCACCCCCCGGTCCCCCATCGTCGTAGGTCCCCGATTTATCGTGGGACCGCGATTTATCGCGCCCGGTGTGGAGGGCTTTATGATCGCCCATCATCAACCCTGCCAGCCGATTGAGCATGGCCGAAGTAGAAACCCCGAAGGTACCGGCCAGAGCCTGCGCTTCAACCTGCCGTCCCAGGTACAGGCTTGCTACCCGCTCAAGAGGCATCAACAACTCGGCGGCAAAAATATTCGCGGCCAGTTCGCGCTGGCTGCGGGGATTGTACACCTGCCCGGTACCAAGTATTTCCTCGAACTGCTCCTGCTCGACCAGTCCCGTCACCGCTTCCTGTACATCGCTGTCCTGGCATGGGTCATCCGGCGAAGGCTCCGGCACCTGCTGCTGCTCGCCCCTGCTGCGGTGCAGGACCGCGTGTCCCAGTTCGTGCGCCAGCGTAAAACGGCGCAGCGTTTCGGGAAGACCGCGGCACAGCCAGATCAGATTCTCTCCCGGCTCCAGCCAGCCGTATGTTCCCTGCGGCTGATCGTCCGGGTCGAACGTCGCAACCTCCAGGCCATACCAGGTTATCACTGTATCGATAGGCGTCTTATCGTTTTCCCAGTCGGAATTGGCTTCCTTGAAGCTGCGCAGCAACTGGCGTGCCGCCGTCACCGCCTCTACCGCCATTCGATCATCCATGCCAAACCTCAATTATTCGCAGGAATACTCCATCTGCATAACTATATCACAAACGACGCGCTTTGGCTTCTCCCCGCACCTGGTAGGTGCAGGCGGCACAATACTGTAGGATAGCCCTGTGATACTTGTCTCGTCGACCACGTAATATCTACGATTTGATATAATAGAGTCAATTGCAATCAGGCCATATTTAGCATAGGAGAAGCATTTTTCATGGAAGCCGATCAAATACTGACGCAAGCCAGATCCAGTCCCGAAGGGCCGCATGGCTGGATCATCCTGCCCATCTCACGCCGTAACCTGGGAATGGCCATCCTGGGTTGGGCCTTTGGTATGGTCCTCGGCCTGGGCCTTTTCGCTGCAGTGGCCTCCGTCGTCATCCCTACCAATTTTCTGCGCGGCATCGCGGCCGCCATTGTCACCGGCATATTGCTGGCTATGCTGCTGTTCATCGGTCTGGGCAGCCTGTGGACGCTCATCACCGATATCCAGCGCTTACGGCACTCCGACAGGCATATCATCGTCATCACCCCTGAAGATTTTGTCAAACAGGAAGGCAATAAAATCATACATGTGCCATTGCAGAACGTCCGCCACGTAACAGCTCGCGGCAAAGCGCCGGTTGACCGCACAACTCCTGAAGAGAACCAGCTCAGGGAGATACCCCGTGCAAGCGAGAATTTCGCTGGCTTCTTCCTGGGGCGCGGCCTGGTCCCGTCCGGGGCGCGTATCCGTCGTCGTCGCATGCGTACTCCCACCTCGCTGGCGTTCATCGATACCCGCACCGACAGCGAAGTGACCGTCGTCACCGACGAGGTATATGGTGACCCCTTCATGATCGCTGCCCTGCTGAAACAGTATGCCGCGTCCGTGCAGGCGATTGTGTAAAGCGAGCTGCCTCAAAGATAGGAGCCAGTTATGTTGCTCGCCATCGACATCAGTAACACGAACATCAAGATCGGCATCTACAACAAGACCGCAATAGAGCATCGCTGGGTCGTCTCGACTGCTCGCCAGCGCACCACCGACGAGTACGCCATGCTTTTGAGTGACCTGATGAGCCACGCCGGGCTCCGCTTTACTGATGTCGATGACATCATGCTCTCAAGTGTTGTGCCGCCGTTGACGCCTGTCTTCCAGGAACTGGCGCGCAGCTATTGTAATAAAGAGGCGATCCTTGTCGATCACACGATGGACCTGGGCATGAAGCTGCTCATCGATAATCCATGGGAGCTTGGCTCAGATCGTATCGTCACAGCGCTGGCCGCCCATCACCTCTATGGTGGTCCGGCCATCATCATCGCCTTCAGCACGGCCACCACCTTCGATGTCATCTCCGCGCAGGGTGATTTCCTGGGTGGCGCCATCGCCCCTGGACTGCTCATCTCCGCCGAGGCGCTGACCAGCGCTGCGTCCCGTCTCTACCGCGTAGATTTAACTCCTCCGCGTTCGGCCCTCGGCAAAAACACCATCGAGAACTTGCAGTCCGGCATCATATATGGACATGTCGGCCTCGTGCAGGGTCTCATTCATCGCCTGCGCCGGGAGATACCGGGAGTAAATGAAGCGGACGAGCGCCAGGTCAAAGTCATTGCCCATGGCGGCCTGGCGCAATTGATGGCTCCTATCATCCCCGAAATCCAGCACGTCAACCAGTACCTGCCCCTGGAGGGCCTCAGGCTGGCCTATGTCAGGCTTACTACCAGTTAGGCGCTTGATGTCACCGGCTCTCACGCAGGATCGGCCGTGTCAGGCACGTCGGCCCGCCCTCCGCCTTGAGCGAAATCTCGTTTCCACGATACGTCACGACCTCGCATCCCGCGTCCTCCAGCCTTTGCCGCGTAATCGGGTTGCCCTCCAGCATCAAGCATTTGCCCGGGGCCAGCGCCAGCACGTTCGGCCCCATCGTCGCAAACTCCTCCTCGGGCGCCTCGATCAGCCGGAAACCGCGCTCCTGCAGCTCTTGCCAGAACGGTACGGCCAGCAGCGGGGGATAGACCACGGCCAGCCGCTCGTCGACGATACTGATCAGGGAGAGCAGGTGCAGGCAGGCCTGCGGCCCGCCGTAATAGGGCAGTTCCACCGGTATGACCTTTACCCCTATCTGCGCCAGCCCCTCGCGCAGTTGCCGCAGCCCCTCGGCATTCGTGCGGAAACCCTGTCCCACCGCCAGCGTCTCGTGATCGAGCCACAGCAAATCCCCGCCTTCGGCCCGCGCCTCCTCCTGCAGCGTGTAGAGCACCGGCACGCCTAACTTCTCAAAGCAGCGTGCCATGGCGGCCTCTTCGCCTCGCCGCTGCTGCTTACCCATCGCCAGCATAATCGCCCCGGCTTCCGTCACCAGCGCCGGGTCGAACACAAAAATAGCATCGGCATAGTCAGGCTGCGGCTCATCGTGAAAGACCACCTCCGCCCCGCCCTGCCGCAGCAGTTCCACCAGCGCGTCGTGCTCCCACCGCGCCGCCTCCAGCCGCGGTCGACCCGTATAGTGCCACTCCTGCGGGTCGTCTACCGCGAAGGCCTCGTCCGGCCGTTTCACCAGCACCGTGCGCAGCGGCGCAATCATACTCTGGCTCCCATAACGTCTCGTCATAGCTTTACTCCTTGTTGCCTGGCAAAACAGCCTCTGCCTGCACCTTGATTTTCACCTGAGTTTATGACATATTCTGCTCATAAGCAATTCACCATCCCTGAAAATCCATGTATTGCCTCAGCCCCGCAAGCAACAAACAGGAGCATCAACATGACCCTGTACGACCCAGGACAGCCGGTGCCTGACCCCAAACAGGTCGTCATCGCATATCTCCTGCATGCTCATGCCAAAGCCACAACCATCCATTTCGCCAAGGAACGCAATACGCCACGTTACCGCGTCTACGGCATGAAGTACGAAGACGTAACAGGACGACAGCGATACTGCCTATGCTTTCTCACTCGGGACGAGTCAGGCCTCTGGTCCATCGGCCGGGCAATCTTTCCTGACCCGGTTGACGAAGGCGAGATGAACAATATCGATAAGAGCCGTCCCCGGTTCATCTTATTGGGAAAAGACAAATTTACAGTCTTCGGTCACATCATTGATCCTGGCTCTGATGTGGCCCGGGTACGCCTCGTTTGCAGCAACGGGCTCATGTTGGAGGATTGGGTCGAGGACGGCCTGGTCTTGTTCTCAGCGCATCAGCGACTTGAGAAACCGTTCGAGGTCGAGTTGTTCAATAGCTCTGGTGTACTGCTCGGCACGCAGGCCCTACCTGACAGGTCCCGGAATAGAGGGGATAATCTCTCCGGCACAGCTTATCCCTACCCCAAACAAGCCGTCATCGAGGATCTCAGCAATGCTACTAGCACGCCGACGCACGCCAGGGAAGTCTTGCGGGCGCAGGGTCTCATCGCCAGAGCCGCCACTATCCGCTTCCTCAAGGTATGCAGCAGACAGTATCACCAGTTGCACGCGGTGACGTTTGAGAACGAATTAGGGCAAGAGCGAACCTGTCTCTGCTTCATAGGTCAGCAAGAATCAGGACTCTGGCAGGTCATTACTATTCTTTTTATTGGCACGGAAAACGTTCTGACGGAACAGGAGCAGGATACGAGGCGCCCCTGGGTTCGCATATCGGGTGGAATTGGCAAAGTCCCTCTACCCGCTCGCTACCCCTTCCGCCCCTGGGGACTCTGGGGCGGTGTCGAGGTCATCGACCACAGCTTTGACGTGACACGTGTGCGCCTGGTCAGTAGCGATGGGCTTGTATTCGAAGATCAGGTAGAGCATGGCCTGGTCCTGTTTTTGGTGGAGCAGTCAGTCCAGCGGCCGGTAGAGGCTCAGTTATATAATCGCTCAGGTATGTTGGTCAGCACGCAAACTGTGTTCCCTGCAAGAGAGCCACACTAGAAGGAAGGGCAACATGTCGAAGCAACACCCTGGCAAGAACGCCATATTGCGCTTGGTGCTGCCCATCCCGCCCAGCATTAACGAGCAGTACGCCACCGTCAATGGGCATCGTGTGAGCACAGTGGCTGCCAGGCGTTTCAAACAGCGCGTCGGGCGCGCCCTGGCTGAACTCGAACGCAAGGGAGTGCTGCACGAGGAATTGCGCGAGCGCCTGCGCCAGGGCTACCTCTCCTTCTACATGGCGTTTTATTTTGAGACGCCGCTCAAGCGCGACCTGGATGGCGGGCTCAAAATCACCCAGGATGCCATCTGTGAAAGCCTGGGCCTCAACGACAACCGTGTGGTCAATATCCACCTGGTCAAGTACATCGACCCGCTGCATCCCCACCTGGAGGTCGAGCTAGAGGCCCTCGAAGACTGGCGCTTCGATCAAGAGTATGTGCTGCTTAAGTAGCTCTTTCAGCTTGCCCTGCGCCGCATCGATAAACGAACGCGCCACCTGCGGCCCCACCAGTTGCAGCCCGATGCTTGCGAGCAGCAGCGCGACCATAAGCAAAACCGCGCCGCTCTGGGGCTTCAGGTAACGCCGCAGTAATTGCCAGTATGCACTCAGTGGGATGTTCATACGTTCTCTCTCATTGTCCCGAGTTATCCCTTTGTTCTTTGGTGGCCGTGGTCCTCGAAACCGGCCCGGAGATCACTCAGAAGAAGCATCAAGGTGAGGTGGTCCTTGCCTGATGCGCGGAAGGACTTCGGCCTTGCGCTGCCACCTGCTTTCAATCCACCAGGTCACACCGGCTTGTACATAGGGCCGGACGATGGCTGTGGCCTGCCTGGGATCCTCGCCGGGTGTCTCGTCTCCCGCGATGATTTCAAGCGGGGCTGGAGATGTGCGCTGGGCTTCAATGAGGGTCTTGCGCTGCCTGATCTCCTCCGGGCTTGCCGCAATCAAGGCCCCATCCCACCGTGCCGCACGCCGGATCTGGCTCCTTTTTTCGCCGCCCACCACCCAGATGGGGATACGGGGACGTTGGAGAGGAACATGGGTGGTCCAAGATGAAACATCCCATGTCGTCTGAGCCGGCATCTCTTCCAGGTGATAAAAGCGGCCATGATAGGTAAACGACGACATTGGTTCTCCTTGCCACCAGCGGTCAAGTATCTCCAAACCTTCATCGAGCATCTGCGCACGCGTGGCATTGTCCCTGAGTCCCATCTTATCCACTTCCAGCACACCCAGTCCCACAGTGAGGATGACCCGACCGTTGGAGACATGATCCAGGGTGGCGGCCTGGGCGGCCACAGTCCAGGGATGGTGTTGTGGGAGTGCCGTGAGCATCGTTCCCAGGCGAATACGCTCGGTACGCATGGCAATGGCCGTCAACCTGATCCACGAACTGCCCCAGTCGTCGGGCACAAAGACGCCATCCCAACCGGCGGCTTCGGCCTCTTGCGCGAGTTCAAGCAGATTTTCTTCATCCCCATCAAAGGCAAACCCATATTTCATGCTCTCCGCTCCTTATTCTTTAATGGATCCAATGGGGAATCTATAGTGTTTTAGCGTATAGGAGAAGTATACATGGCTCTTCTTGACATCCTATGTCATATTTCCTTCGCATTTACTCCCCCAGGTAGGGAAGATCACATCAGGACAACTCTGGAAGAGACAGCATCTCCTGATGCTACTCTTCTTCCCGGGTGCTCACCCCGGCTTCCGCGAAAGTCGCCATCTCGCGGTGAACATGTAATGCCGCCTCGATGATGTTCATCGCCAGTACGGCCCCTGTTCCTTCTCCGAGCCGCAGCTTGAGATCAAGCAGGGGAACAAGCCCGAGCTTATCGAGAACCACGCAGTGCCCAGGTTCTACTGAGCTATGCCCGGCAAAAAGATAAGCCCCAATCGCCGGCTGTAACTCGACCGCAACCAGCGCCGCGGCTCCTGAGATGAAGCCATCGATGACGACGGGAACCCGGTGAGAAGCGGCCGCGACGATGACCCCAACCAGCCCTGCAATCTCCAGCCCGCCTACCTTCATCAAGACGTCAAGTGGGTCGCGCGGATCAGGAGCATTACGTGCAAGTGCGCGCTCGATCACCTGTACCTTGTGAGCGAGTTGCTCATCGTCGATGCCCGTCCCATGCCCGGTGACAAGCGCTACGGGCGCCTGTGCCAGCGCGGCGGTAATCGCACTCGAAGCCGTTGTGTTGCCGATCCCCATGTCCCCAGTTGCCACCAGGTCGATGCCCTGGCCCACCAGCGTATCCAGGATCTCGAAACCCACCTGGATGGCCTGCAACATCTGCTCCCGTGTCATGGCCGGTCCCGCTGCCATATTGGCGGTGCCGGGGGCCACCTTGCGAGAGAGCAGGTCGGGATGCTGGATCTCAACAGCCACTCCCACGTCGACGACAATTACATCTGCTCCGGCGTGTCTTGCCAGCGCATTGATCGCGGCCCCGCCGCGCAGGAAATTGTGCACCATCTGCGCCGTCACCACGGAAGGATAGGCGCTCACCCCCTCGCTTGTGACGCCGTGATCCCCCGCCATCACTATCACCGCTTTCCGCCCTATCACCGGCACAGGATTTTGCCTGATGCCCGCTACCTGGATGGCCAGCTCTTCAAGCCTGCCCAGGCTTCCTGCCGGTTTGGTCAGTTGTTGCTGGCGAATCCTCGCCTGCTCCATCGCGTCAGTATCCAGTGGCTGAATGCGCGCAGCCCTCTCGAGCACATCGTTCATAGTTATCTTCTTCTTTCCTTTCTATTTTTCTGGTAGCTCCTTCATTGACAAAGAAGGGCTTGAGCCCGCCGCAAGCCACGCCATTTCAATGGCAGTGGTTAGGCGTCTTCGGCTTGAGCCCGTAGCCGTTGCATCTCACGTTTCGCCGCTCGCAACGCGAACCGCAGGGCCTCATTGTCTGAATTGAGTCCGTAATAGGTTCGCAGTTCGGTGATAATTGCTTTCTCTTCTTCGGTAAAGCGCACGGTAAGCGCGCTGGGTTTCTGTTTCTTTTCCATGCCATCAGTCTATCCCCTTGCAATCCTACTGTCAAGGTGCTATAATCCTGATAGTATCTTGAAAACTGAATCGTGTACGGGTTCACTGGCGAAGGGCCAGCGGTAAAAACACGACCGTGTTGCCAGAGATCACCGCTACTTGCGTAGAGAACGCATTGCATGGTGTAGGCGCAATCAACGTACACAAAGTATCTGGGGAACTGGAATGCGAACTCCCCAGTAGTTGGCTGTGATGGCACGGCCCACGGGAAGAAGGACGCGCCTCCTTCTCGCGTAGCTCGTTCGCAAGGGCGAGAAAGTCTTCTGAATGGCAACGTTCAGAAGCCACTGGGCTTGAGCCCAGGTGGAGTGTCACACCAAGGATAGTGCATCCTATAATGGCAAAGTAACATTAACCCAATATTGCACCGGTAAACTTCTCCATTATCCCATGTTTGCAGAGCAGCGTCATGAGTTCCTCCAGGCAAAACAGAAGACTGGCCGCCGCTAGCGTACACTGGCTGTTAGACCAGTACATAGAATTAGTTGCGGCGGTACGCTTTCTTACCGTGCTCCCGCTGCCTGAATACCCACAGCGCTTTGATGATGACACAATTCCTCTGCGCGTTGGCGGCGGATACTACCCGCTCGTCGGCCTGCTGCTGGGACTGCTGTTATCGCTCCTCGTAGTAGTCGCTGGCCCGCATCTGCCCCCGCTGGCCCTGGCCGCGCTGCTGGTGGTAGGCCTGGTACTGCTCACCGGCGGGCTGCACCTCGACGGGCTGATGGATGCCTGTGATGGTCTCTTTGGGGGCACCACGCGGGAGAGTAAGTTGGAGATCATGCGCGATAGCCGGGTGGGGAGTTTCGCTGTCCTTGGCGCGGCGTGTGTCCTCCTGCTCGAATGGAGCTTCTTCGCCAGCCTGGGAGCAGCGCATCTCATCCAGGCCTTGCTGATTACCCTACCCTGCGCCCGCTGGGCCATGATAGTAGCCGTGCGCGCCTTCCCGAGCGCGAGAGCTGCTGGCCTGGGTGCGGCCTTTCGCCAGGCCGTAACGCCCGGAAAATTGCTCCAGGCGGGTATCACTGCTATGTTCATCGCCCTCCTGGCCGGGGGACTCGTGGGTGCTGCCGCGTGGATAGTTGCGACGCTGCTGTCGCTTGCCCTTGGCGCCTGGGTGACACGCAGCCTGGGTGGATTGACAGGTGACATCTACGGGGCCATTGCAGAAATAACCGAGGTGATACTGCTCCTCCTGCTCGTGCTCCTGTAGAGTGCCGATTCATCGAGCATGTGCCCCCGATTCATCGTGGGGCATTCCTTTGTAGCGTGACCTGTACCTTATTACTACGTTGTTAGTTGCTCACGGGGTGCAGGGGCAGAGCCCCTGCCGGAGCGCGAGGTGTCCTCGCACAATTCTTTTTTCTTTCATGTAGTGCCGCCGCAGGCGGCACTACATGAAAACTAACGCCGTAGTACTATAATCGTGGTACAGTAATGCTATTATGTCACCTATTCTCGAAAGGTGGGTACCAGCGTGAGCAGCAACCAGGAACAACATCTCCCTTCCCCGGAAACAGCGGCTACCGCGCCCCCTGCTGCCCCACGGCTCATCCTGATCCTGGGAGGCGCTCGCAGTGGGAAAAGTGCCTTCGCGGAGCAGCTCGCCGCGAGTAGTGGTCAAAGTATAGCCTTTATCGCCACGGCCACGGCGGGCGATGATGAGATGCGGGCCCGTATCGCGCGCCATCGAGCCTCTCGCCCTGCGCACTGGCATACCGTTGAAGAACCGTTCGATCTTGCCGGAGCAGTACAAAAAGCTGCTGCCCTTGCCGATATCTTATTGTTGGACTGCATAACGCTCTGGCTGTCAAACTGGTTAGCCAGGCATGGTGAGACGAGCGATACAGATATGGCGGCTTCAAGCCCGCTTCTCGACGCGGCGGCTATGCAGGAAATACAAAACCTGCTCGCTACCCTGGCCTCGCTTGACCCGGGTAAAACGCTCATTGTGATCACAAACGAGGTGGGTCTCGGCATTGTCCCGGCCTATCCTCTCGGCCGCTTATACCGCGATACGCTTGGACTGGTGAACCAGCGCCTCGCGGAGGCAGCTGGGCGCGTGTACCTCTTGATCGCAGGAATTGCCGTCGATATCAAACGATTGCGTGAAGAAGCCGTGTTGTGTTAGAATATCCTCACGATAGTTCTCATTGGGTGGCCCGGGTCAGCGCACCCGGGCAGAATAGGGAAGCCGGTGGAAATCCGGTGCAGTCGCGCTACTGTAACTGGTGAGCAACTCATCCTCTCTTAGAAAGAGAGCAAGCCACTGTTCAAGATGGAACGGGAAGGCGATGCGAGAAGCGTTTGCAGCCAGAAGCCAGGAGACCTGCCCAATGAAATATGCTCATGATCCTTCGCGTAAAAAGGAGCGAGCTGCGAGGCATGGACAATCCATGTGAAGGCCCTCTTCACAGGCAAGTCTGTGATTCTCCCTGGTTGGCCTCCATTGCACGCGAGGTGACAGCGGGCGTTGTAATAAGTTCGGAGGTTACAACCACATGTTCTCCCGTGTCATCTCTTTACTCCTGCTGCTGTCCTGCTTCGTGGTGCTTACAGCATGCGGGCAAAACTCATCGCCGGCAGCCGGGCCGCAGCTGGTCGCAACCCCCACCGTAGCCCTCGATGCCTATGGCACGCCGATTGTCTTTCCGACCACTCCCCCGCAGCGCATCATCTCACTTCTCCCAAATACCAGCGAGATTCTTGGTGCTTTGCAACTGCAGGGGCGAGTTGTCGCCGTTGACTACTACACAACCTATCCGGCTGATCTGGCATCTTTGCCCAAAGTTTCCGGTTCCAATGGCAAGTACAATATCGAGCAGATCGTGGCTCTGAAGCCCGACCTGGTATTGAGCTACGGCGGTGAGACGAAGGAGTACGATCAACAACTTGAAAACCTGGGTCTGCATATCGTCGACCTTCCGCTCTCCAACCTCTCGCAAACCCTTCAGGAAATCTTGCTCGTAGGACGCCTGACCTCTACAGAGAACACTGCTAGAACGGTCGTGAACCAGTTGCAGCAGCGCATCGAGCAGATCAAAGCGGCAGTGGCAGGCACGACTGCTCCAAAGGTATTGCTCGAAGTAGACGATAGCGCGCCGGGCAAACCCTATGTCTTTGGCGGTGGTTCTTTCGGCGATGAGCTGCTGCAGGACGCGAACGGGGTCAACATCTTCCATGACAACAGTAGTAACGGTGGTTATCCACAGGTCACGGACGAGGCCATCATCAGTGCAAATCCACAGTTTGTCATTCTAACCGAAGACCCTGCCTTCGGTGGCAATCCTGCGCTGGTGTATAAGCGCCCCAACTGGAATGGCATCGCAGCGCTCACATTGCACCAGGTGTACCGTATCAACGTCAACATCATCCAGCACCCGAGCCAGCGCCTGGTAGATGGACTGCTATGCCTGGCCCAGATCATTCACCCAGACAAATTCCCTGGCACCCTGCCCTCGTACTGTTCTGGAACCGTATAACCAGCATCTAAATATAGAGGCGACCCTCGCGGTCGCCTCTGGACGAGGCATTATTCTGTTGACATTCCCTTACCTGTTACCTATAATCTTGTTAGAAAATCGACAAACTATAGCCAGCACCTTGCTGGAAGGGCCTGAGATGACCCTCACTTGATGATTACACCTTCCAAACCTGCTTCTGTCATTGACAGTCGTACCCATCCCTCGGTCAAACGTATCCGCCTTCTCCGTCTGCGGGATGAACGAGAGCGCACAGGCCTCTTCTACATCGAAGGACTGCGTTTTGTAAGCCAGGCCGTCGAACAGCGTGCCCCCATTGAGGCGCTGGTCGTGTGCCGTCCCTTGCTGGTACATGCGTTTGCGCAGAAGCTGGTACGCCAGCAGCGTCGCACCAGCACGCCTGTTCTGGAGGTGACGCCCGCTGTACTGCACAGCATCTCTCTTGTAGAGGACTCGCAGGGCATCGGAGCCGTTGTACGGCAGCAGTGGGAACCCCTGGCTCGTATCAGGCCAGGAGACGAGTTGTGTTGGATCGCGCACCAGGCCGTTCGCTCGCCTGGCAACCGATACCATTGCCGGCAACGTAGCAGATGAGTGGCAGCCTCCTGCCCTGAGCAGTACCTCGTCGGCACTTTTCCAGTATACGTCGGGCTCAACTGCTGCACCTCGCGGTGTGATGCTCACTCATGGCAATTTACTGCACAATTTGGAACTCGTCCGACGCGCATTCCAAGTTGGACCCGACAGTATGGGTGTATCCTGGCAGCCCATGTATCACGATATGGGTCTCACCGGGTTCCTTGAGCCTCTTTACATAAATGCTCCAACATTCCTCATGTCACCGGTTGCCTTCTTACAACGTCCCTTGCGCTGGCTGCAGACCATCTCGCGCACGAGAGGTACTACAAGCGGAGGGCCTCCTTTCGCCTATGACCTGTGCGTCCGCAAGATCACACCTGAGCAGCGTGCAACCC
>WNFA01000892.1_pt1 | contig 24140 bp, 17 predicted proteins | sample 5400481 | NCBI WGS metagenome assembly WNFA01 (sample SAMN13153340, study PRJNA577476) | soil metagenome | isolation source: 120 cm saprolite under Douglas fir tree site 2 hole 1 replicate 2 | place: USA:California | collected 2015-04-18 | reverse complement strand
AATCAATGCGTTGTTGGAGGATTGAATGGCAAGCTGCCGGTCGATGGAAAGCGGAAAGTGGGAAAACACTTGCGACTGTCGGGCAATATCTTTCTGCGGATATGATCTATATTTGGTTCATTGCCGCCCTATTCCGCGCAAGTAGTGCGCAAAACGAAACACCAATGCGTCTGTGCTCGATTGTTGCGGTGAAGACTTCCACACATTCTTTCTTGAATGTAATGAGAGTAATGGTACGCGTCCGCAGCGGCGACAATTTGTCTTTGCTCATTCCCGTTCTCCAGGCCACATTTATGACATCAGAATTTAAGTGTATTGAGGGATTGATGGCCCGGATCGGTACATCGGCACAGTGTTTGCAGATCACGTTACCGGTCTGAATCTATGACTTGCCTCGACGGGCGTTGGAACATGAAGCCGCGTCGCCGGTGGATCATCCGCTATATCCCGGCTGCCCGCACTGCGTCTTCTGAAGCCATCCACATGCCGAATATGCCGGCACTGGGATTTCCTCCCACTGAACGGGGGTGCAGAAGCTCGACAACCTCCGCACTGGCACGATGAATCTCTGCGAGCTCGCCGGGCATGTCCCGGTGTCCACTTGACCTTCATTTCCCTGAATTCGACCAGTGTACTTGGATCAATCCTCATTACCGGTGCGCCAACTATGGGAGGCCAGGTCGCAACTAGCCCACACAAAAAGTTGGGGTGTTGGCCATGGGTTGAAGGACCGCCGCACAGACAATTCTTGTGAGAAGGCGATTGAATGCAAGTCAGCTAGATCGCAAATACATGCACTAAACAAGCTATTGTGCTGCTCAAATGTGAAATAATCCGTAACAACCCAAATTACGTCCGCCGACCGTGCGCCTGCCAAGCCCCAGGTCCGCGGAAGCCCCTTTGTTTTAATGTGCTGAATTCTCTGCATTTAGGAACTTGCAGATCTTACTCGAAGCGATTTCCCGCAAGGCGCCGATTGTACGTATCCCATGGCACGGTAAGTGCATCATTTGACCCCCAAGTAGTCGACCTGAGGGACAGCGGGTCAGGGGGCTGGAGCGGGGGTTATGATTCCCGTTCCTCAGTTTGTTCATGACGAACACCCTTTGGATCGTATCGACAATTCTCGCTGATTCGAAACCCGCAACAATTGTGAAGAGGGCGGAAGAGTCTTCGTCCTTCGAGTGTCGACCACCGCAGGCTCGTGGGACCGCTAGTGGGATTTGTGGATCATCGGCCAAATGTCTACGAAACTGTGAGAAAGGAACATGCCCATGAAAATCCGGCGGATTATGTTCTCGTTACCCTTGATCGTCGTCTGTTTGACGGGGGTCTCAAACGCCCGAGCTGCTGGGGTCGTCAGCGGTAAAGTGACGGCCGAAGACCAGACCTCGAAGCCCAACACTATTAGCGCGTCCGCGACGCCGAATGCCGCGAAAGGAATCCATCTCCAGGCTTCGAATGGCTCCGACGCTCGACAAAACGGCGCGGTTCAGAATGTGGTTGTATACATCACGCCTCGCGCTTCAAGCAAGACCGCGCCGGACAGGCAACCTATCTCCATCGCACAAGACGGCTGCCGGTTTACGGAGGGGGTCCGGCGGATGGGCTTCGTTCCGGTCGCGCCTTATACTGGGCAAATGGTGAGCTCGGCCGATGAAGAAATCATCCCTGTGCGATGCGACCTCAGAGCGGGAGCTCGAAAGTACTTCGTAGTCTTGAAACCTTCACACTATTCTGTGACAGGGCAAGACGGCACATTTACCCTCAGAGACCTGCCTCCCGGCAAGTACACGATCACGGCTTGGGAGGAAACCTACGGTAGTCAGAGCGAGGAAATAACCATCTCCGGAAATGAGACTGTTCCGGCTAATTTCGTGTTCAGACCGAAGTCGAAAACATAGCTTCGCACGAAGGCATCAAGAAGAAGTTTCCGGCAGAATCGGCTAACTCGGGGGCTGTCGTGGCTTTCTTTTCCGGGATCCAGGGGCTGGCATTCTGAGCTTTGGATCCAACCGGACTGCTTCAGCAAGTTCCTGTGCAGCTTCCTCCCTGTTTCCTTTCGCCTCTAATGCGCCCGATAATTTGTAGTGAGCAAAGGCATCATTAGGGTTCAGGCGGAGAGTTTCACGATACTCGAGAATGGCCCCGTCCAGGTTACTTTTGGCTCGCAAAGCGTCCCCGAGGCCTGAATGCGCTTCGGCGAGGCCGGGGTTGAGACGCAACGCCTCGCGCAATTCGACAATGGCCCCATCCATGTCGCGCTGCAAACCGAGAGCGAAACCGAGGTTCATATGTGCTTCGGCAAGACCAGGGTTGAGACGCAACGCTTCGTGCAATTCAGCTATGGACCCACTTAGATCGCGTTTCACACGGAGGATTGACCCCAGGTTAGCGTGCGCCAGCGCGAGGTTGGGCTCCAAGCGTATTGCTTCCCGGTATTCTGCGATGGCTCCGTTGACGTCGCCTTTCACCAGGAGGGCGGAACCAATGTTGACGTGGGCTTCCGCCAGCGTGGGCTCGAGACGTATGGCTTCCCGGTATTCTGATATCGCTCCATCCAGATCGCCATTTGCCTTTAGCGCAAGTCCCAGCTCGTAGTGCGCCTTGGCGCTGCGCGGCTTCAGGCGCAGAGCTTGCCGGTATTCTCCAATGGCTCCGTCAAGATCATGCTTGGCGAAGAGCGCTTCGCCTCGCGCCAGGTGTGCTGCGCTGGTATCCGCTGAGGATGGCTTGGACGAAACAGCCAAAAGGAACGCCAAAGCTATTACGCCTGATTTCAGAAAGGCCTCCGTGAGGTGCGGTTCCAAGAATCGCAAGATGAAATTAAACGACGCGGCCTCACTCCTATCAATCGAACAATTCAGGAGGATCGACAGAACAGAGCCGCCAAAATGAGGCTTCCGAAAGGCTGCCTGCCTGCCACTGTTTCAAATTCTCAAGAGTAGCCGCGATTTGCCCTCCGTCAGCCGAATCGAACACGATAACCACGCCGGCGACCGCTTGATCGTGCGAGGAGATCTCCTGGTATGCCGTGACGAGAAGTGACTTTGCGAAATTCCTCTTGGCTAGTGCGGGGGCCGGCTTCCCCTCAGAGGACGCCGGCGCGGTCCAAATGATTTTGACCGTTTTTCCCTTCAGTGGCTCCCAGTTGCCCTTAAATGGATTTGTCTCTTCGCGAACGACTCGAAAGGGTGGCTCGGCAGCGGGCGCGGCAACGTCGGCCTTGTTCGAATTCGCATTCAAGCCCTCCGGCAAGTTCAAGTCCGAACGGCGAATCCAGCCGCGAGAGACTCCCGAGATCAGCACGTGCACCCAATCCGGCTGGGTGTCGAGCACTTGAAATTCGTCTTCGTTATCCGCGGAAAACAGCACTGGACTATTCGCACTCGCCGTTGACACGACGCGTGTTCCCGATTTCCGAACGACCGCGATATCGGTTGGATGCGTTTGATTACGGAGAATTTCCTCGAGGTTTTGGACGACGCCGCTCAAATCACTCAATTCCTTTTCGGCTTGTTCGCGCCGGCGCCGCAATGATTCGATATCCTCGGAAGTACTTGGCGCTGCTATGACCGCCGCCGCGGGGGATCCGGCGAGGCCGGAAGCGGATGCGCTCAGTCCGGCGCGAGCCAGGGTGGACTTATCGATCCTCGTAGCCGGGGAAGCCAGACGCGTCGCCATCGGCCCCGAAGCGGGGGCGTTTGCGCGGGCGGCCTCCTCTGCTGCGGCGGAACTCGCGTACAGATCCACTACCAGGCGGTAAGGGTCGGGAAGCAGGGAAACGGAATAATCCTTTGCGTGGTCGACCTCCAGAACCACGCGCGCAATGCCCTGTTGATTCTGCCCGACGCGCACCCTCTTCAAGAGGCCGCCGCTTTCTACTTCCACGCCGGTGCGGAGCAACTCGGGATCGATCTTGGTGTTTTCAATATCGAAGTAGATGCGGTCGGGGCCGGAGATGCGCGTCGCCTGGTATTTCACCTGGGCGCCCACGTCAATCTCGATGCGCGAGTGCGGGTCACCATTCCACGTGCGGATTCTCGTCACTTCCGGCCTGGAGCCGGCTGTTGGGTGGTTTTCGCCGGATGCTACCGGCCTCGAAGCGAGCGAGCCCGGCGATTCTGGAGCGGCAGTAACTGGTGCCTTGGTCGCGAGGGCCTCATCGATCCGGTCCAGCAAATCCGATTCCACGTGTCCATTCGACAGCAACACTCGATATCCGGATTGCGCTGGGTTCGGGTCCGTATACCACGCGGTGATCTTGGCCGTGACGTGTACCCGCGTCTCATCCGGGCCGTTCGCCACTACCTGGACCGCGCACTCAAAGTAACCACGCGTGAGGCGATCCGACTGTTCGTCGATACTCTCAGCGAATCCGCCGAGAATTGGCAAGCGCCCCTTGAGCGTGGCATGAAGGTCCTGAATCGCCTTCTCGACTTCGGCCTTCTGATGATGAAACACGCGCTGCATCCCGCGGGCTTGATCGGCGGCTGCCTGTGAGGGGGGCAGCGGAATTATCGAAAAGACCGCGCAGGCAAGAAGAATGCTCAGGGGATGGTTTCTCATGGCAGCGCCTCCACTTGATCCTTGCGGAGCCACCCTCGGTGTTTGTCCGTAGTTTCCACCCCATACCAGGACGGAGTTACGATCAGGACTACGACTTCCGAATCGGCCCACAGGGATTGGACTCTTACCGCGGAATTGAATGGCGCTGACTTCAATTCCGTGCCTTCGTTCTTAACCTTCACAACGAGCTTGTGGCGAAGTTCCTGGAAACGCGAATCCAGATTTTTCAGGGAAGATTCGGCGGATGCTAGCTTGGTTGTTTCTTCCTGCCGCTGGCGGAGTAGCGCCGCTGCCTTATCGTCTTCTTCCTGCCGCTTCTTTAGGAGAGCAGCCGTCTCCTTATCCGCGATTTGAACCTGTCGAAGTCGATCCTGAATCTCCTTGAATTCGCCCGATTCGACTGTGCCATCAGAAATGTCCGGTTTGCGGTGGCCGTCCTCGACGAACACCGCGTCGATCCGCAGATGGGTATGTGACTCACCCTGCGCCAGCACGACATAGCGGACCGTGATCGTTCCCACATCGCCGCTATCCTTGAAGTTGCGAGGAGCCACCGCTCCTTTCAGGACCTTGTAGAAGGCATGTCCGGGCCCCGTCCATGGTCCGAAGTAGGCGGACGAATCCGCGGGCAAGGCGCCCGAGAGCGTCTTGTTGTTCTCGTAGACGTACGTTCCCCGAACGATGGAATCGCCCGCAACGGTCTTCACTATCTCGAGGACATCGGCCTCCTTGGCATCCAACTCAAATCCCAAGCCTGCGGAGGCCTGCGCCTTCACCTGGGGCGGCTTTGCTGGAGTTCCCGAAACCTTGGCCCCGATGAGAGCACCAAGCAATAAGGAAAGACTGCAGGCCAAGCGTAGCCTGAGTACCATTGGATTCCCCCGACTGATGACGCGTGCGCTCTCGCCCTCAGAGAAAAAGTAAGCGATGGCACTTCCCTTTATCGGCAGGCTCCAAATAGAGCCGGTACCGGAATCTCGGCGAAAGCTCATTGGGGCGACCTGTTTCATTGAATTAACGCCAGCATTCCCAGCCCTCTCGATGAGCACGTAATGACCGGAGGCTTGAACCTCTTACTTTGTACATCCTGCTTCGTAGGTCAGCGAAGTCTGGGAGTCGAATGGACCCTAGCACAATTTAATCAGATATTTCAAAGTGGCGGTCAGCTTCATTTCGGGGCTGTTCCCAAGATTCAAGGGGTCCCCGAATGATTTGCTCCTCCGTGCAAACACCGATGACAATCAAAAGCACTATCCGCCAAGCAGTCTGCTCAGGTTACTGCATAAGCGATGCAATTGTCACGACTCCGCACACCAACGTGGCAACTCTGGTTTCTGTAGAAAGTCCCACAATTGGAGCATTATAGACCTACCTTGTGGCAAGTATACAATCGCGCAGGAGTGCCCGTCCTACTAACTAAAACCTGGACGCGCGAAGCGGCGTATTCATTTCGTGGTACGCTAAGAAGCCGCAAGAAATTTCCTACCATGAAGTAGGGCCGCGATCGTAGCGGAGAGGATTGCGCCGAGGTGCATGCAGACGAACGAGCTGCATTTGCCGGCGGCTGAGACCGTACTCGCGCCTGACGCTCGCTCGGACGATCCTGTAGAATGCTGCGGGCAAAATATCCTGGGGCTCTCTCGCCGATGAAAAAAGTTCTGGCCCTCAATCGCGGCGAAATCGCCATCCGCATCCTGCGTGCCGCGAACGAACTCCAACTCCGCACGGTCGCAGTATTCTCCGACGAAGATCGCCTGAGCCTTCATCGGTTCAAGGCCGACGAAGCGTACTTGATCGGCGAAGGCAAAGGACCCGTCCAGGCATATCTCGACGTCGAAGGCATCGTGGCGCTCGCCAAGGAAAGAGGCGTGGACGCCATCCACCCAGGTTACGGTTTTCTCTCGGAAAATCCGGCGCTTCCCCGCGCGTGCGAGGCGGCGGGGATCACGTTCATCGGGCCGAGCGCCGAACTGCTCGATCTGCTGGGCGACAAGACGGCGGCGCGGCGGCTCGCACAGAAGGCCGGCTTGCCCGTGGTGCCGGGAACGCCGGAGCCAGTCACGCAGAAGGATGACGCGGCGAGCATCGCGGAAAAAATCGGTTATCCACTGATGGTGAAAGCGGCGTTCGGTGGCGGCGGGCGCGGTATGCGCGTTGCGTTGAACGCGGAATCGCGGGAAACGTGCCTTGAGGAAGCGCGGGCGGAAGCTGGAGCGTCGTTTGGGAATGATGCAATGTTCCTCGAGCGCTTCATTCGCCGGGCGAGACACATTGAAGTTCAAATCCTGGCCGACCAATACGGGAACGTCCTCCACTTGCATGAGCGCGATTGCTCCGTGCAGCGGAGAAATCAAAAAGTAGTGGAAGTCGCGCCTGCGGTGCATCTCGATCCGAAAATCCGCGAAGGATTGGCGAATGCCGCGGTGGCGCTGGCGCGCGAGGCGAAATACTACAGCGCGGCGACCGTCGAGTTTCTAGTTGATGCCGACACAGGCGCCTATTATTTCATTGAAGTGAATCCGCGCGTGCAGGTGGAGCACACGGTCACCGAAATGGTGACCGGAATCGACATCGTGCAGGCACAGATTCAGATCGCGCAAGGCCTCGAGCTGCACGGCGCGCAGATGAATCTGCCCCGCCAGAACGAGATTTCGCTGCACGGGTACGCACTGCAGTGCCGCGTGACCACGGAAGATCCCGCGAATGGATTCCTTCCGGACTACGGCAAGATTCAAACCTACCGGTCGCCGGCCGGCTTCGGCATTCGCCTCGACGGCGCTTCCGCGTACGGCGGGGCCGTGATCACGCCGTACTACGATTCGTTATTGGTTAAAGTGACGGCATGGGGGCGCGAGTTTCCACAAGCCTGCCGCAGGATGGACCGCTGCCTGCGCGAGTTCCGCATTCGCGGAGTAAAAACGAACATTCCGTTCCTGGTTAACGTCGTGAACCACGAGCGCTTTCAAGCGGGCGGAGTAACCACTTCGTTTCTCGACGAAACGCCCGCGCTGTTCCAGTTCGCTCCTCTGAAGGATCGGGCGACGAAGCTCTTGAGTTACCTCGGCGAAGTGATGGTAAACGGAAATCCAGAAGTCGCGGGCAAGCCGAGGCCGCAGACGATCCGGGCAGCTCCGGTCCCCGATCACATACCTGGCCAGCCGCCTGCGGGAACGCGGCAACTGCTGGACCAGCTCGGCCCCGAAAAATTTGCGGAATGGACGCGATCGCAGAAGCGGCTTTTGATGACCGACACGACCTTTCGCGATGCCCACCAATCGCTGATGGCCACGCGTGTCCGGACCCACGACATGGCGGCGAGCGCCAATTTGGTGGCGCACAGGCTGCATAACCTGTACAGCCTGGAGATGTGGGGCGGAGCAACATTCGACGTGGCCATGCGTTTTCTGCTGGAGGATCCGTGGCTGCGCCTTGCCACCATGCGCGAAGCGATTCCGAATATTTGTTTCCAGATGCTGCTGAGGGCGTCGAACGCCGTCGGCTATTCGGCTTATCCGGACAATGTGGTGGAAGCATTTATCGTGGAGGCAGCGGCGCAGGGCATCGACATTTTCCGCGTTTTCGATTCGCTGAACTGGATGCCGAACATGAAGGCTCCCATCGAATTTGTGCGGAAGACGAACAAGGTTTGCGAAGCGGCCATCTGCTACACGGGCGACCTGCTGGACCCGCGTCGTGAAAAATACTCGTTGAACTATTACATCCGCCTGGCGAAGGAACTGGAAAAGATGGGCGCACACGTCCTGTGCATCAAGGACATGGGCGGATTGTGCAAACCATATGCCGCGGAGCGGCTGTTCACGGCGTTGCGGGAGGAAGTGTCGCTTCCGATTCACTTTCACACGCATGACACGAGCGGCATCAATGCGGCTTCAATCTTGAAAGCGGCGGAAGCAGGCGTGCACGTGGCGGACGCGGCGGTCGCTTCGATGAGCGGCACGACGAGCCAGCCGAACTTGAACTCCATCGTGGCGGCGCTGCGGCATTCGGAGCGCGACACCGGGCTCGATCTCGATGCGCTGAATGTGTACGCCGATTACTGGGAGACTGTGCGGACCTGGTACCGTCCTTTCGATAATGCACCGCCGGCCGGTACGGCGGAAGTCTACATCCACGAAATGCCCGGGGGACAGTACACGAACCTGCGCGAACAAGCAGAATCGATGGGCCTGGGGGCGCGCTGGCAGGAAATCGCCCGCACTTATGCGGAAGTGAATTTCGCATGCGGAGACATAGTGAAGGTTACTCCTTCAAGTAAAGTTGTGGGCGACCTGGCGATTTTCCTCGTCAGCCACGATATGAAGGTGAAAGATCTGGAGCGTCTGGGACCGGACCACAACCTGACGTTGCCGAATTCCGTGGTGGAAATGTTTGCGGGGGCGCTGGGCGAACCGGAGGGCGGCTGGCCGCGGGCGCTTCAATCCGTAATCTTGCGCGGCGCTCAGCCCTTGCCCGGCAGGCCAGCGGACCATCTTGCGCCAATAGATTTCAAGCAGACCATGACGGCCGTCGAGAAAAAGACGGAACAGAAGATTTCCCACACCGACTTGATGAGTTATTTGATGTACCCGGACGTTTTTTTAAAGTTTGCAAAGGCGCGATCGGCCTACGGGAGCTTGGAAGTTCTGCCCACGCCTGAATTTTTTTATGGATTGGAGCAAGGCCGGGAAATCGCGGTGGAACTGGAGCCGGGCAAGACGCTGGTGGTGAAGCTACTCACCGTGAGCGATGCGCATCCGGACGGAACGCGTACGATCTTTTTCGAGTTGAACGGGCAGCCGCGCGAAGTTACCATCCGCGACAATGCCTTGCGCGCGAAGGTGCAGGCGCGGGCCAAAGCGGATGCGAGCGAACCAGGGCAGGTGGGCGCGCCCATTCCGGGAGCGATCTCGAGCATCGTCGTCGAAGTGGGGCAACAGGTGAAGAAGGGTGACCGGCTCCTCGTTCTGGAAGCCATGAAAATGCAATCGACTGTCTATGCGCCGATGGATGGGAAAGTGACCCGGAAACTTGCGAATGTCGGAGACAAGGTCGACGCCAAAGACCTGCTGTTGGTGATCGAGTAGCGGCCCTTGTCACGTCAGAGTCGGGCGTGTGGCAATCAATGCGTGAAAGGATTTTGTAGCGTCGGCCTTCAGGCCGACACTGTAGATTCGAGCAGATGCCCGCCTGAAGGCGGGCGCTACATGGCCCAAGACCAGGTTCTCGCAGCGAGTTTCCCCCCTTGAATGGCTGAACGAAAGCGAGGCCTTCGTACATGAAATACGACGCGATAGTGATCGGCTCGGGACAAGCAGGCGTACCGCTTTCCTTTCGTTTCGCGGACATCGGATGGCAGGTGGCGCTCATCGAGAAGAGCTATCTCGGAGGTACCTGCATCAACAACGGATGCACGCCGACGAAGACCATGGTCCATCGCGCGCAGGTAGCTTACTACGCGCGAAACGCCGCGCGCTGGGGAGTCCGGACAAGTGATGTGAGCGCCGATCTAGCGGCCATTGTCACCCAGAAAAATAAGGTCGTTCATAGCTTTCGCGACGGAAAGCAAAAACAGATGATGCGTCGCCCGAACCTGCATTTCTACAATGGCCAGGCCCGATTTGTGGGCGTTCACCAGGTCCTCGTCGGAGAAACACTTTTGGAATCCGAGAAAATCTTCATTAATACGGGAGGCCGGGCGCGCGCTCCCCTGATACCCGGGTTGGACAAGATCCCATATCTAACCAATGAGAACATAATGGACTTGACGGCGCTTCCCGAGCACTTGATTGTTCTAGGCGGGGGATACATCGGACTTGAGTTCGGGCAAATGTTCGCACGCTTCGGCAGCCGCGTGACCATAATTCAGAGAGCGGCTCAGATTGTTCCCCGCGAAGATCCGGAAGTGGCGGTGGAACTTCAGAGGGTGCTCGAAGAAGAGGGGTTAACATTCCTGTTGAACGCCCGGGCGACCCGCGTGGAACAGGAAGGCGACACAATTGTAGTTTCCGTTGACCGGGCGAGTGGGCCATCGATTGTTAGCGGGTCGCACTTACTCGTCGCGATCGGGCGCCGGCCAAACACGGACGATCTTGGTCTGGAAAAAGCGGGAATCGAGACGGATCAATTTGGTTTCATCAAAGTAAACGCCCGGCTGGAGACGAATGTGCCCGGCACCTGGGCGCTTGGCGACGTGAAGGGCGGACCCGCCTTCACTCATATTTCGTACAACGATTTTCAAATTGTGGACGCGAACCTTACGCAAGGGAAAAATCTCACGACGGACAATCGAATTGTCCCGTATAGCGTTTTTACCGATCCGCAGTTAGGCGGGGTTGGCATGACGGAGAAGGAGGCTCGGGCAAAAGGCTACCAACTGAAGATCGGGAGAATTCCGATGTCTCATGTGGCTCGCGCCATTGAACGCGACGAGACGGCAGGGCTGATGAAGATTATTGTCGATGCGGCCACCAACAGGATTCTCGGAGCGACAGTCCTGGCAACAGACGGAGGCGAACTGATTCACGTGCTGTACACGCTGATGCTTGGGAACCTGCCGTACACCCTGCTGAAGGGAGCCGTCTACATTCATCCGACGCTGGCCGAGGGATTCTTCTCACTCATGGAAGACGTGAAGCCGGTCAACTGAAATTGATTCATAGAGCCAAGGCGCAAACTCCTCTCGACATCCGGCGTCTGCGCCGCTCGGAATTACCCGTGAACACAGTCAAACTGGCGCGCTACTTGATCGGAAAGACGCTGGTCCACGATTCACGAATGGGCCGAATGAGCGGGCGCATCGTAGAGACGGAGGCGTACCCTATCGGTGATGCGGCAGGCCACTCGTTCGGCGGCGAAACTCCCAGCAGGCGGTCACTGTTTCTCGAACGCGGGCGCTCCTACGTGTATTTTACGTACGGCTCCTGCTTCATGATGAATGTCTCGAGCGAGAAGTCTGGCATCGGCGCGGGAGTCTTACTGCGCGCGCTTGAACCATTGGAAGGAATCGCGTTGATGGAGCGGCATCGCGGGACGCAACGTTTAGTGGATCTTACTCGCGGCCCCGGGCGGCTCGCAAAAGCAATGGATATCGACAAACGATATGACGGCGTCGACTTGTGCGCCGAGGGCCCGCTCTGGCTGGGCGCTCCCGTAAGTCGCGCCGACGCCATCGGCAACAGCGTCCGGATCGGCATCACGCGCGAGATAAGCCAACTCTACCGATTCTACGAGCGGGGGAATCCATTCGTTAGCGGGCCGAAGCGGTTGAGACGTTAAAAGCCACCGCATTTATGTTGGAATAATGAATGCGCGGAAACTCGGCAGGACGGGAGGAAGACGGACATGTGCGCAATCAACGGCACCACGGATCGGTCGGAAGCTTGGCCTGCTCTCCCTCTGTCAGAGTGGGCGGAGACGTATGCGACGCTTCACATGTGGTCCCAGGTCGTTGGCAAAGTTCGCCTGGCGCTGAGTCCGCGCGTCAACCACTGGTGGGAAGTTCCACTGTACGTGTGTGGGCGGGGGCTTACGACGTCCCCAATCCCTTACGAGAAGGGAAGCTTCGAAGTCCAGTTCGACTTCATCGACCACAAGCTCGACATCGTGACAACCGGCGGTGAAATCAGGAGCCTGCGTCTCATTCCACGCACAGTCGCGGATTTCCATGCTGAATTCATGGGAATGCTTCGTTCGCTTGGGATCAACGCCAGAATCTGGAGAATGCCTGTTGAAATCCCCAACCCGATTCGTTTCGATCAGGATCGCACGCACGCGTCGTACGATCCGGAATACGCCCATCGGTTCTGGCGCATTCTGGTGGCTGTGGATTCCGTCTTCAAGGAATTTCGGTCGCGGTTCCTGGGAAAAGTCAGCCCCGTGCATTTCTTCTGGGGGAGTTTTGATTTTGCCGTGACGCGATTTTCCGGCAGGCGCGCGCCGGAACGCCCCGGCGCTGACCGCATCACCCGGGAAGCCTATTCGCACGAAGTCATCAGCGTAGGGTTTTGGCCGGGCGGAGGAGAAATGAAGGGCGCCGCATTTTATGCGTACGCTGCGCCAGAACCGGACGGATTTGGCGATCGCCCAGTGCGGCCCGCAAAAGCTTTCTACAGCAAACAGATGAGCGAGTTTTTCTTGATGTACGACGATGTGCGGGCGGCGGACTCACCCAGGGATGCGTTGCTCGAATTTTGTCAAAGCACATACGAGGCAGCCGCCGACCTCGGTAAGTGGGACCGGGCGAACCTGGAAAGGACTGCGTAAGTGGCCGATCCGGTTTCCTGCGGCCTTCACTCAACGGTAGTCCGCCACGAATTCTCTGTGCTCGGTGCCCCGACACTTTGCTGCGGAGTGCCGGGTTTGGTGGCGCCAGCGTCTCGCTGGCGATTTTTGCACGTCCATCGCGGCGCAAAACCGCCGGCGAGACGCCGGCGCCACCAACCCACGCTCCCAGCACGTGATAGGGCAAGAGCAGAGTGCATGCTTCATCCATTGTGAGAAATCCAGGCTAAACATTGGTGGATGGAAGTGCTTGCCCTTGTCCGGCGGGTAAGATAGTTTCGGGTGCAACGTCAATGCTGAGGAATCGCAAGAACATCCGCATCGAGTGGGGAGATTGCGATCCCGCAGGGATCATCTTTTTCCCCCGCTATTTTGCTTACTTTGACGCTTGCACCCATGCCCTTCTTGAGCGGGCCGGATGCCGGCAACGGGATGTTCAAAGTGAGTACGGAATTCTCGGTTTCCCGCTGGTTGACGTGCGCGCGCGGTTTATCGTTCCAACACGCTACGACGATGACGTAGTCGTGGAATCTGGCGTTACGGAATTCGGCCGCACCAGTTTCCAGGTGCAACACCGGCTTTACAAGGACGATGTGCTGGCCGTCGAGGCCTTTGAGACGCGAGTCTGCGTAGTTGTGGCGGATGAGAAACCGGGGAAGATGGAAGCCAAGGCGATCCCGCCGGAGTTTGTGAAGAAGCTCAGCGGGCAGGGATAGTAACGACAAATTGTCAATACATTGTTTTGCTGAGGATTTTTGTCAACAACCCGGAAAAGATTTCACCCCGATACTTCGATTGCGCATATAATCGCAAGCAAAAGCAGGACATATACTCCCTCTGTATGGCCTGCTGGTTGCTGCGACAGAATCGTCACCCAGCCCGAACTTTGCGATACCGGTGTGTGTGTGGTTGAATGCAATTCCGGCCATATTCTCGCGGTGTGTTAGCTATGGGAGGACGCGATGAAGCTCAGTCTCCGCCTGATTCCAATTCTAGCCATTGCGATCACGATTGTTACGTTCATTGTGGCGAGGAACCAAGTCCGATCAGAAAAACAAGGTTTGCGCGCTGATCTCGAAAGACGCGCCGAAATCCTCGCGGAGAGCTTACAGGAAACTGTGGAGCCCGTTTTGCAGAGGGGTTCCACGGTCCAGCTCCGGCGGCTTGTGGAGCGATTTGGAAATCGCGAGCACCTGGCTGGTGTTGCGATTTATGACGCTGATGGGAAGGCAACCGCTGTCAGCTCCAAACTTGATTCGTACGCGCAGAATCCGCCGGCAATCTTCAAGAAAAGCGAAGACGAAAACCACGGCTTGGGCGCCTATGACAGAATCGGCCAGTCGACGATGTACCTGTACGCATTGCCGTTGCACCGCGATTCACAAGTCGCGGGCGCACTCGTCCTCTACCATGACGCCACTTACATCGAGTCCCAAAGCACGCGGATCTGGCGCGACGCCCTCTGGCATGTCGTAGCTCAGGTCCTGCTGATCATGTTGATTACTTTCTTTGTGATTCGGTGGACGATTGTTGGTCCGATCATAAAAGTAGCCGAATGGATGAGGGATCTGCGGCATGGCAAAATTGTGCCGTTTCCGCATCGAATTTCGGAAAGCTTCCTTGGCCCGCTCTCCACCGAGGCGGCCAGCTTGGCCCAAAAACTGGCGGAGGCGCGCGCGGCCGCTAAGGAAGAGGCGCAACTCCGTGAAGCAGGCGATTCTTTGTGGACGGCGGAGCGATTGCGCGCCAGCATCGGGCGGCGCCTGCGCGGCAGCTCCCTATTTGTAGTTTCCAATCGTGAGCCGTACGAACATGTCCGCGGCAGCAAAGGAATTGAGGCGCGCGTGCCCGCGAGCGGGCTGGTTACGGCCCTCGAGCCGATTTTGTGCGCCTGTGACGGCACGTGGATCGCTCATGGCTCCGCGGATGCAGACCGGGAAACCGTCGATGCAAATGACCGGATGCGCGTTCCCCCGGATCATCCTCGTTACACACTCCGCCGCCTCTGGCTCACCAAGGAAGAGGAGGAGGGATACTATCTAGGGTTCGCGAACGAGGGCATCTGGCCGCTTTGCCATATCGCGCATACGCGCCCCGTGTTTCGAGCTGAGGACTGGGATTACTATCAACGCGTGAATGAGAAGTTCGCGAAGGTCGTATTGCAAGAGATCGAAAAGGCGGAAAAGCCTTTCGTGCTGATCCAAGACTATCATTTCGCGCTGCTGCCCAGGCTTATAAAATCGAAGCGCCCCGACGCCCGCGTAGCAATTTTCTGGCACATTCCGTGGCCCAATCCGGAAGCCTTCGGGATCTGCCCTTGGCAGCGGGAACTCCTCGATGGACTGCTGGGCGCGGATCTCCTCAGTTTCCATATTCAGGCGCATTGCAATAATTTTCTGGAAACAGTGGACCAGTCTCTGGAGTGCCGCATCGAGTGGGACCGCTTTACGGTCAATCGGAACGACCACTTCACATTGGTTCGGCCGCATCCGATCAGCGTGGCGCTGCCGGAATCGCCCTCAGAAGACGGTTCGAGCGTTTCACTGGAGCAGAGCCGCGCGGACATTCTGGCGCAACTGGGGGCGGAGACCCTTTTCCTCGGCGTCGGCGTGGACCGCATCGACTACACCAAGGGAATCGTGGAACGGTTCCGGGGAATCGAATGTTTTCTCGAGAAGTATCCGCACTACCGGGAGCAATTCACGTTTGTCCAGTTCGGGGCGCCCAGCCGCACAAGTATCAAGCGTTATAAGGACTTTGTCGCCGAGGTGGAAGCGGAGGCCGACCGCGTCAACCTGCGGCTGCAAACCGAACGATGGAAACCGATTGTTCTTTTCAGCCGGCACCACAGTCATCGGGAAATCGAACCGTATTACAAGGCGGCGGATTTTTGTCTGGTCACCTCGCTACATGATGGCATGAATCTCGTGGCCAAGGAGTTTGTTGCGGCAAGGGAAGATCAGGACGGTGTCCTGATTCTCAGTCAATTCACCGGGGCCAGCCGCGAATTGCACGATGCCCTGCTGGTCAATCCGTATGACGTCAACCAAATGGCGGAGATGATCCGCCGGGCTTTGGAAATGCCTGTGGAGGAAAGGCATGCGCGCATGAAACGCATGCGCCGGGTCGTTCGCGAGCACAACGTTTATCGCTGGGCCGCGGAGCTGATTTCAGAACTTTCCGAGATCCGTCTTGACTCGCCTGCAATGGTGGAGACTCGGTGACCGGCGACGCAGGTTCGATCAATTTCTGGCGTTCTCCAAGTCGCCGACGCGCCACTCGCTCGCCAACGCAGCGTGGCGAGCGGGAGGCCAGCCCGCCGCGGCGGGACGGCGCGTCGAGCCCGCAACCGTTCTTCGAGAACGAGGAGCCCCCTCGTGGTGGAAGCCGCCTGGAATGGGCCGCAGACGGCCGTCCCCATTTGCCATGACTCAAACTGAGAACAGTGTTCCGCATCTTTTGGATTGTGGAGTCGATTGTTGGCAACAGGTTTCCAAGAAGATACAGACCGCGATTGGCGTCTGGATTTTTCTGGATTTTGACGGCACACTGGTGCGTTATTACAATCGGCCGGAGGACGTGAAATTGACGGGCAAATGCCGGCGAATTCTTACGCGCCTTGGGCGACACCGGCGCGTTCACATTGTGATTGTGAGTGGACGACGAAACGCCGCGCTCCGTAAATACGTCCGAGTGCCGCGCGTGAAACTGCTAGGGCTGTTTGGCTGGGAGAAGAGCGGAAGGACGGCCCTCCCGCGCAAAACGAGGGAAGCTCTGCGACGTCTCCGGCCAGTCCTGGCGCCGCTTCCCGTATCCTTTCCCGGCATTCACGTCGAAGACAAGAGTATCAGCTATGCGGTGCACTTCCGTGGAGCGTCACCCCAACAACAGCGACGCGTACAAGCCTGGATTCGAGGGTTGCTCACGCGCATCGGCCCTGATTTCCGCGTAATTCAGAGCAATCACGCCTGGGAAATCGTGCCTCGCCAGGTGCAGGGGAAGGGAGTCGCGATGCGCGAATTCGTTCGCGGCTTGGGCGCCTCATTTTTGCCAATCTACGTTGGGGATGATCTAACCGATGAGCCTGCGTTCGTTGCGCTGCGGCGAGGAATCACGGTTCGCGTAGCTCCTGTTTCCCGGACGAAAGCCCGGTTCCGGCTCAGAAACCCGGAAGAGGTTTGCGTCTTTCTGGAACGATTGGAGGAGGAAATCTCTTGAAGACCCCAGAGCATCCATTCCGGTTTGTCACCGTTTCCTATCTCACGCGGATTGGGAATCAGGCCGCCACAACCCTCAGTGAATTGCGCGATGGCCTGGAGAAGTGCAGTGACGCCTCGGTCTTTTATCACACATTTCAAAGCCTGGGGCGCTACCACTTCCTCACGGAGGGGTTTTCGAACGATTTTGCGCAATGGGTTCTTGCGGGACTCAATTGTCCCATGCTCGCCGAGCAGTTGGCCGCGCCTGATATACGTGGTTACCTCACGCTCAGCGACATGCGGTCCGATTTGCTCCGCATCACGGATGAGTATTGCCGCTCCCATCCGGAAGAAGTTGACAGGCTGGCCTTCGAGCCTTTCCATTTCCTGGAGAGCATCGAGGTGACGATACCCCAGACCTGGGAGGCCTGGACACTCGAGGAATTCCGTCATTGGCTCGAACACCTCAGCAACGAGTCCTTTCATTACCACTTCCTGGTCTCGCGGCTGCGCCTGGGATTGCGCACGAATGATTTCTCGGTGTGGTTTGAAAATGAACTGGGCCTGCATCCCCTGGCACAACTCACCAATCGCATCGACGTCTACACAAATACGCTGGAAGGCGCGAGGGCAAAGCTTTACACATTCATCGACCGGGAGCTGGCCGCATGACTCTTACACATTCGGATGCTCATTTGATGAGCCTTGACGCCTACGTTCCACTTTTGGGAGCACCCGAAATTGACGAACTGCGTGCGCTCGCCGCGCAGCTTTCGGGGCGCACGGTGCAGATGGTCAATTCCACGGCGATGGGCGGCGGAGTGGCGGAAATCCTGAATCGCCTGATTCCGTTGATCCAGGAGCTCGGACTTCGTCCGCGCTGGGACGTCATCACCGGCGGCGAGGATTTCTTCGAAGTCACGAAGGCGTTTCATAATGCCCTGCACGGCGGGCCTTATCACGCTCGGAAAGAAAATTTCGATTTGTTCCTGGCGACCAACGAAATGAACCGGCACCGGCTTCAATTTGATTGTGAATTTACGGTCATTCATGATCCCCAGCCTGTCGCGTTAATAGAAGCCCGCACTCGACATCAAGGGCATTGGATCTGGCGGTGTCACATTGACCTGTCGAATCCCAATCCGGAAGTTTGGAGTTTTCTTCGGCCGTTTGTTTATCGATATGATGGCGCTCTTTTTTCCTCGCCGGAGTTCGCGCGCCAGCTTCCTATTCCCCAGTATCTTTCCTTTCCGTGCATTGACCCGCTCTCTGAAAAGAATGTGGAACTCGATCCCGCTTGCGTACGGGAAGTCGTGGAGGGCTTCGGAATAGACCTGGCACGTCCGATCATCACGCAAATCTCAAGATTTGACCGATTGAAGGACCCGATCGGCGTCGTGCGCGCTTTTCAGATCGTCAGGCGATATATGGATTGCCAGTTGGTGCTCGCCGGCGGCAGCGCCACGGACGATCCGGAAGGAGAGATTGTTCTGGAAGAAGTCCGCCGCGAAGCCAAGGACGATCCGGATATTCACCTTCTGAATCTGCCGCCATGGAGCGCGTTGGAAATCAATGCGCTGCAAAGAGCTTCCACTGTGATCGTCCAGAAAAGCCTCCGGGAAGGATTTGGCCTGACCGTTACGGAAGCGTTGTGGAAGAAGAAACCCGTTGTGGCATCGGCGGTGGGAGGAATTCCTGCCCAGGTAATCCACAAACACACGGGACTCCTGGCCCATTCCGTCGAAGGCACTGCGTATCAGATTCGATTCCTCCTATCAAATCCTGCACTGGCACATAAACTGGGCGAGCAGGGCCACGACCATGTGCGCGAGAACTTCTTGATTACAACCAACGTGAAACGTTATCTTACAATTTTCCTCCATTCACTGCGTCAATCATAACCAAACCTCGATGACTGCAAGGGCCGTGCGTCGAACGGGCAACCATGCTCCTTCTGAAGGCGCCACCCAAAAGTTTGCGGTATTCTTACTATGGGCATTGGTTCGGCGGTGCAATCTTGCGACTGGGTGTGTGGCGTTGAGATTTGCTTGATATTTCACGAAATGATGAACGCGTTCATTCGACGAATCATCGGTCTTTTGGGGATAGTAGGCATCCTCGTTCTTCCGGCCGCAGCGCAACAGGACCGCGGAGAGCTTCGGATCGAGGTGCGCGACCCGCAAGGTGCGGCTCTCGTTGCGCAGGGCGAATTGGTGTCCGTGGGGAACCAGTTCCGCTTGAATTTTCAGGTGGGAGAAGATGGCCGGTACGTCGCGCAGGGCCTTGCGTTCGGCGTGTATCGAGTCAGTTTGACGCACGGAGGCTTCGTGCCTTCCGCCCAGTTGGTAGAGATTCGGTCCATGGTGCCTCAGCAACTCTCCGTGACGCTGGGTTTGACGCCGATCGAGACGCAAGTGCAAGTAGACGACGCAGGAACCCTCGTCGATCCATCCCGGACGGGAACGGTTTACACGATCGGCTCGCAATCCATTAGTGAGCAGTCATCGCCACAGCCGGGGCGCGGCATCCTCACTGTTGTGGACGCCCAGCCCGGGTGGCTATATGAGGCCAACGGAGTCTTGCATCCGCGCGGCTCGGAATACGATGTCCAGTTCGTCGTGGACGGTCTGCCGCTGACGGAGAATCGCTCACCGGCGTTTGCGCCTCCATTTGAATCGGGCGATGTCGAGTCCATGCGCGTGATGACGGCGGATTTTCCAGCCGAATACGGCAGGAAACTCGGCGGCGTCGTGGAGATCACCTCCCCGAAAAATGCCCCCGCTGGGTTGCACGGAGAATTTGACGCCGAGGGCGGCAGCTTCTCGACTGGCTCCGCGCATGCCGGACTGTTCTACGCTAATGGAGCAAACAGATTTTTGGTCAGTGGCGACGGATTTCACACCGATCGGTACCTGGACCCGCCCGTTCTCGGCAATTACACGAACCGCGGAAATGCGGGAGGATTTGCGGCGTCCTACGAGCGCGATTTCTCAAGCAGCGACCGGTTGTTCCTTACGGTAACGCAACACGCGGTCCGCTATCTGGTGCCAAACGAGCTCGTTCAGCAACAGGCCGGGCAGCGCGAGGACGCCACGCAGCAAGAGGTCAGCGGACAGGTGCGCTATACACATACTTTTTCCCCGGAGCTGCTGTTCAGCGTCGCGGGAAGCGTACGCGACGCGACCGCGCTTCTTTCGTCGAACGCGCAGTCCACACCTGTCATTGTTTCGCAGGACCGCAGCTACCGCGAAGGGTATGTGCGCGCCGATCTAGCGGGCCATCGAGGGCGGAATGAATGGAAGATCGGCGTGGATGGAATCTTCAGCCCGGTGCATGAAGCGCTGCAATACCACATCACCGATACCGCCCAATTTGATCCTGGCACTCAATTGACATTTCCAGTTCCATTCTCAGACCGGCGATGGGACATGGAGCCATCCGCTTACGTTCAGGATCAGATTCGCCTGGGGAAATGGAACGTGAGCGCTGGTTTGCGTTTTGACCATTACGGGTTTGTGGTAAACGAATCGGCGTGGAGCCCCAGGATCGGTATTTCACGGTATATTTCCTCGCTCAATCTCCTCGTTCACGGCTCGTACGACCGCGTATTTCAGACTCCTGCCATGGAGAATTTGCTGCTGGCCAGTTCATCGCAGCTGGATTCTGTCAGCAGCCTGGTTCTGAGAATTCCGGTGCGGCCGGGGCGCGCGAACTACTACGAGGCGGGTTTCACGAAGTCGCTTGCAGGCAAGCTGCGGATTGACGGCAATCTATTTCGCCGCGATTTTCGCAATTTTCCAGACGATGACACGTTGCTGGATACGGGCGTGAGCTTTCCGATCGCCTTTTCGACGGCGGAAATTTACGGCGAGGAAGTGCAGGTTGGCGCGCCGAATTGGGGCCGGTTTTCCGGATTTGTGAGCTACTCCAATCAGACGGGCGTGGGCCAGGGGCCCCTCAGCGGCGGGCTGTTCCTCGGCGACAAGGCCGCGAGCGCCTCGAATACAATCAGGTTTCCGATTTCTCAAGACCAGCGAAACACGGTTCGCGCGCGCGTGCGTTTTCAAGCCGTGCAGCGGTTGTGGTTCGCGGCCAGCGCGGGATATGGGAGCGGCTTGCCCGTAAATCTAGATCAACCGGTCGATTACAGCAATGCTCTGGCGCAGTATGGAGCTTCTATCTTGAACAAAGTGAATTTTGGTGCGGGGCGTGTGCGGCCTAATTTTTCGCTCGATGCTGCGGCCGGCGGTAGGCTCTTCCACAAAGAAACCAGGGAAATCTCCATGCAGGTGGAGGCGAACAACCTGACCAACCGCGTCAATGTCCTGAATTTCGCCAGCCTTTTTTCCGGGACGGCGGTCGCGCCTCCGCGTAACGTCAGTGCTCGTTTGAAAGTAGCGTTCTAGGGCGCGTTTTCCCATTTGATGCATGTTCAGCATCCCATATTTGACAGCGGTGCCACCGCGGCATAGGATTCTTTCAGACCTATGCGCGTTGATGAATTCACTGGAACGAACCGCGAAGCGTCCCGATTGATAGCTGTCCCTCCGGGCCTGCGCAAACGCGGCGCACTTCTGGTTCTCGCGCTTCTTGCCGCGAGCATTACAGCGGCGGCGGATTCCGCCGATCCGAAACGCTATCTCGATGACATTAAGGCGCTCACAACTCCCGCGATGGAGGGCCGTGGTGACGGGACTCCCGGTCTGACCCTGGCAGCAACCTTGATCGAGCAGCGGTTTCGCGCTCTGGGGTTGCAACCCGCGGGAAAGAACTCCTACCTCCAGCCCTTCACTGTAATCACTGGCGCAAAGTTGAAGGAAAACAACCGCCTGGAAGTTCTGAATGGCGCTGCAAAGAAGGACCTGAAGCTGAATCAGGATTTCGTCCCCTTTAGTTTTTCGTCTTCGGGCGAAATCAGCGGCCCCATCGTGTTTGCCGGATACGGCGCCTCCGCGGCGGAATTCGACTACGACGATTACGCGCATCTCGATGTAAAAGACAAGATCGTGGTAGTGCTGCGATACGAGCCCATGGGATTTTCAGCGAAGAGTGCGCACGCGAGCCTGACAGAGCATTCGCAGTTGATCACAAAGGCGATTAATGCCCGGAACCATGGCGCGAAAGCCGTACTTATCATCAACGGGAAATTGGGTGACGGCGAAGAGGATCAACTGACGCGATTCGGAAGCGTGAGCGGCCCTGAAAATGCCGGCATACTTTTTGTGCAAGTGAAAAATGACGCGGCACAGGAGTGGTTTGCAGCCGCGGGGAAGTCGCTCGCGGACGTTCAAAATGAAATCAACACGTCCTCGAATCCCAGCTCATTCGCCTTTCCCGCGAATCTGCGGATTTCATTGAATGTCAATGTGGAGAGCACTCGGGCCACAGTAAACAATGTGCTTGCGTACTTGCCGGGCAAGACCGACGAATACGTCATCCTCGGGGCGCATTACGACCATCTGGGCCGTGGTTATTATGATTCGCTCGCTCCCTCGCAAATCGGCCAGATTCATCCGGGCGCCGACGACAACGCGTCCGGCACCGCGGGCGTCCTGGAGTTGGCGCGCTTGCTTGCGCCGATGAAGGGACAACTTCAACGCGGCATTCTCTTCGCCTCATTCGCGGGAGAAGAACTTGGACTGCTCGGTTCAGCCGATTGGGTGAAAGAGCCGACGCTGCCGCTCGGCAAAGCCGTCGCCATGCTCAACATGGACATGATCGGCCGCATTAAGGATGACAAGGTCTACATCGGAGGCGTGGGAACCGGAGCGGACTTCAAGAGCCTGTTGGAACAGGAGCAGAGCAAGTCCACGTTCAAGATCGAGTATTCCGCGGGGGGCTATTCTGCGAGCGATCACACTTCTTTTGTCGCAAAGAAAATTCCCGTTCTTTTCTTTTTTTCCGGATTGCACTCGGATTACCACAGGCCTTCGGACACTTGGGAAAAGATCAATGCCCCGGCGGCGGCGCACCTGCTTGATTTCGTCGATGACGTTGCTTTGAAGATCGATTCCGCCTCGGAGCGGACCGCGTTCGTAACCGTGGTGGAAGACCAATCCGCCGACCACACCACTGGCGGGGGCGGCAGTGGTTACGGGCCATACTTTGGTTCGATACCGGATTTCGGGCAAGAAGAAAATGGCGTGAAGTTCTCCGATGTGCGGCCGGGATCGCCGGCAGCGAAGGCGGGATTCAAGGCCGGCGACGTCCTCGTTCAATTCGGCGCCATGCCGATCAAGAATTTGTACGATTTCACCGATGCCCTGCGCCGCAGCAAAGTGGGCGACGTGGTCGAAGTGAAGGTCCTGCGAGACGGCAAGCCTATCAGTGCGTCCGTGAAACTCGAACAAAGAAAGTAAATCAAGACAAAGCCATGCCAAGATCGCGTTTTGTCCGGCCTCTGCTTTTCGTTTTGTTGTTCAGCGGGTCCACGTGGCTTGTCGGCCATACCCAAACTGTGGGCGATGGCGAGAAGACTCCCGCCCCGCTCGGCCTTCCATCCGAGAAGCACCTCCGCAACGTTCGCCAGCTCACGTTTGGCGGGACCAATGCCGAAGCGTATTTTTCGGCGGACGACAAATACCTGATCTTCATGCACCAGGGCGAAGGCGTGCCCTGCGATCAGATGTTCACGATGCCGGTCGACACACCCGACGGGAAGCCCGCGAAGCCTAAGCTGGTGAGCACCGGCAAGGGACGAACTACGTGCGGCTATTTTTTCCCCGCCGGCGACCGCATTTTATTTTCCTCGACGCACGAGGCAAGTCCCGACTGCCCGCCACGCCCCGATTATTCTCATGGCTACGTCTGGCCCATCTATGACACCTACAATATCTACACGGCGAAGCCCGACGGCAGCGATTTGCGCCGCCTGACTAACACTGCGGGCTACAATGCGGAGTCCACCATCAGCCGTGACGGCAAAAAGATCGTCTTCACGTCGACGCGAAACGGCGACCTCGACATTTACACGATGAACGCTGACGGAAGTGATGTCCGCCAGTTGACGCATGAGCTGGGCTACGACGGCGGCGCGTTCTTTTCCGACGATGGCAAGAAAATCGTCTACCGTTCGGAGCAGCCAAAAACGCC
>WNFA01002772.1_pt1 | contig 24148 bp, 20 predicted proteins | sample 5400481 | NCBI WGS metagenome assembly WNFA01 (sample SAMN13153340, study PRJNA577476) | soil metagenome | isolation source: 120 cm saprolite under Douglas fir tree site 2 hole 1 replicate 2 | place: USA:California | collected 2015-04-18 | reverse complement strand
GCGATCGCCGGCGGATTGTTCGCTACCTTGCAGACCTACATCACGCCGGACGCCTTCACTTTCGATCTGTCGATCCTGTTCTTCATTGCGATCCTGATCGGCGGACGCGGCTCGATCCTTGGCCCGATGCTCGGGACCATCATCCTGACCATCCTGCCGGAGATCGCCGCACCGCTCGCGGCGTGGTCGACTTTCCTCTACGCGGTATTGTTGCTGGTGATCGTGCTGGTGATGCCCGGCGGCATCGCCGCACTGCTGGATTTTCGCAACCGCCGGCCGCTTGCCAGCAACCGCGCCATCATTCCACGGCCCGCGGCGCTCGGCTCTGTCGTGCGCGCGAGCGCGGGCGGCAGGAAACTCAGTCTGCGTGGCATCGCGCTGAGTTTCGGCAATGTGCGCGCCATCGACGGCCTCGATCTCGATGTCGCGCCCGGCCAGATTCACGGCCTGATCGGCCCCAATGGCAGCGGCAAGACCACGACCCTGAACGTGATCTCCGGTTACTACGCTGCCAGGGCCGGGACCATGCAGTTGGGAGAAGATGTGCTGCCGCCCGGCATGCCGGTGCTACGCGCCGCCAGAGGCATCGGTCGCACCTTCCAGACGCCGCGCGTGATCGGAGAGGCCTCGGTGCTGCAGAACGTGATGATCGGCGGCACCATCGAGGGACGGGCGACATTCGTCGAAGCGCTGCTGGCGCTGCCGCGAAACCAGCGCGACGAGCGCATGCTCAGCGCCAGGGCCCGCGCGCTGCTCGGCGTCGTCGGACTTGAAATGCTGGCCGACGTCCGCGCCGATCGCCTGCAGCACAGCGAACTGCGGTTCATCGAGATCGCGCGGGCGCTGATGCTGGAGCCCGATTTCCTGCTGCTCGACGAGCCCGCCGCCGGACTATCCGGCGACGAGATCGAGCGCCTGGCCGCGCTGATCAAGGCGATCAGCCGTCGCGGTGCCGGCATCCTGCTGGTCGAGCACCATGCCGACCTGATCTTCGACATTTGCGATGAGGTCACCGTGCTCAATCTCGGCCGCACGCTGGCCGCCGGAACGCCTGCGGAGATTCGGGTTCACAAGGAGGTGGTCAGTGCTTACCTCGGCGGCTGAATCGCTGCTCGCCGTCGACCGGCTGGAGTCCGGCTACGGCAAGATCCGCGTGCTGCATGGCATCGATTTCACGGTGTCGCCGGGCGAGGTGGTGGCGCTGCTCGGTCCCAACGGTGCCGGCAAGACCACCATGCTGCGTGCCTTGTCGGGATTGCTGCCGGTCAATGCCGGACATGTGCGCTTTGATGGCCGCGACATGACCAACGCCACGCCGCGCGAGGCGGCGCGCGCCGGGCTTGTCCATGTGATCGAAGGCCACCGGGTGTTCACGCAGATTTCCGTTACCGACAATCTCCTGCTGGCGGGCTACGACCTGCCGCGCGGCGAGCGCGCGGCGCGGGTCGAGGAAGCGCTATCGTTCTTTCCCGAGATCGCCGAGAAGCGCCACGAGCGCGGCGGCGCGCTCTCAGGCGGCCAACAGCAAATGTTGACGGTGGCGCAGGGGCTGGTGCGCCGGCCACGCCTGTTGATGCTCGACGAACCGTCGGCCGGTCTGTCGCCGGTGCTGGTCGATCGCGTGCTCAACGTCATCGGCCAGTTGCGCAGGCAAGGCACCGCGGTGCTGCTGGTCGAGCAGCTCCTGGAAAAGGCGCTCGCCGCCGCCGACCGCGTCTACGCACTGGTGCAGGGGCACATCGTGCTGGAAGCGCCGACCAGCGAAGCCAACCTGCCGCAGCGGCTCGAGCGCGCGTATTTCGGCCACGAAGCGAAGGTGGATGTCGCGTGATCGCCAGACATTTGCGGTCCTGCCTTGCAACAGGCTTCCGTTTGGTCATACATTCGCGGTCAACCATAAGCGCACGGCCGCGAACCAATAGCGGCGTGACAAAACGCGCGTGGAGGAAACGATATGAAGACTGTGTCCGTCAGCCGTCGCGCGTTTCTGAAATCGTCGAAGGCAACAGCTGTGTGGCTCGCCTTGTCGCCAGCTATTGTCGGGCGCGCGCAGGCCGCCACGACGAAACTCAAATGCTCATCATCACTTCCCAACGATCCCAAATACGCCAACGGCCGCGTCTACTACGACAATTTGGTCAGGAATCTGAAGGCCAACGGACTTGGCGAGCAGATCGAGGTTGCTTTCTTCCCCGACAATCAGCTCGGTCAGGAAATCGACGTGATCAATTCCGTCAAACTGGGCGTGATCGACCTGATGGTGTCGGGCTCTTCGATCTCGGCCAATCTGGTGCCGCTGGTCGGGACCTTTGACCTCGGTTATCTGTTCTCCAGTTTTCCACAGCAGACAAAAGCATTCGATGCCGGCGCCGCCAAGCCGATCGAGGAGGCTCTGCTCAAGGGTGCGAATATCCGCATCATCTCCTGGGCCTACAATTTCGGTTCGCGCAGCGTGCTGGCCAAGAAGCCCGTGAAGACGCCGGAAGATCTCGCAGGCCTCAAGATCCGAACCCTGCCCAATCCCGTCATCACCGAGTGTCTTCGCCTGATGGGTGCTGCGGCAACGCCGCTGGCGTTCGGTGAAATCTACACGGCCTTGCAGGCCGGCGTGCTCGACGGGCTCGAACATGATCCGCCGACCATCCTCGCCAGCAAATTCTACGAGACTTCCAAGCACTACGCGTTGACGCAGCATAATTTCTCGCCGCTCGCGACCTATTTCAGCGATGCGACGTTCAATCGGATGGACCCGAAACTGCGTGAAGGATTTCTCGACGCAGCCCAAAAGGCGGCAGCCGATACCCGCACTCATGGTCTTGAGATGGAGAAGGAGGCGCTCAAGAATCTCGCGGACAAGGGCGTCACGATTGTCGAATGCGACAAGGAAGCATTTCGCAAGCGCGTGCTGCCTCAGTCCGACAATTTCGTCAAGGCGCGCCCCGAAGCGAAACCCGTGGTGGACATGATCCGCGCCACACAGGCTTGAGGGTACACACCATGTCAGGCGCCGCGCCTTTGCAAAGCGGCGGCCACCGGATCATTGCCTCGCTGCTTGTATTAAGTGACGCGACGGCGGCGATCCTCCTCGCAGCCGATCTCCTGGTCGTCTGCGGTTCGGTGTTGCTGCGCTTCCTGTTCAACGCGCCGGTCGAGTGGGCCGACGATGTGGCCCGCGGGCTCATGGTCGGGTCGAGCTTCTTTGGCGCCGCCAGCGCGCTGGCCCGCAGCGAGAATCTCGGCGTGGCATTTTTCATCGACAAGCTGCCGGCTTCGGTCCGGCACGTCGTTGATTCCTTCGGCGCGCTGCTGGTGATGGTGATCGCGGGCTATGTGGCGTTCAACGCCCTAAAACTCGGCTGGCTGACCACCGGGCAAACCTCCGGATCCGGCCTGCCGCTGGAACTGACGTTCTATCCAATGGGCGCCGGCGCGCTGTTCATGACGATCTTTGCGTTCGAGGTTTTTTGCTCGCGTCCGTTGCGCGTGATGATCGCCGGAGCGGTCGCCGCCGGCCTGATCGCCGGCCTCTATCTGGCGTGGGATTTCTTAGGCCCGGCGTCGGTGCCGTCGCCGGGCGCGCTGATGCTGGTTGGCTTTTTCGTCACCTTGTTCGGGGGATTGCCGATCGGCTTTGCGCTGGCGCTGGCGGCGCTCATTTTCATCTGGGTCGAAGGCTCGCTGCCCGGCGTCATCTTCGCGCAGCAGATGGCGCGTGGCATCGACAATTTCGTGCTGCTTGCGATCCCGTTTTTCATTCTGGTCGGCTATCTCATGGAAGCCAACGGGATGTCGGTTCGCCTGATCGAACTGCTGCAGCGCGCGGTGGGGCGGATGCGCGGCGGCCTCAACGTCGTCATGGTGACGTCGATGGTGCTGTTTTCGGGCATCTCCGGCTCCAAGATGGCCGACGTCGCGGCGGTCGGATCGGTGTTGATCCCTGCCGCCCGCCGTTCCCGGCAGAATCCGGGTAGCGCGGTGGCCCTGCTGGCGGCGTCGGCCGTCATGGCGGAAACCATTCCGCCTTGCATTAATCTGATCATTCTCGGCTTTGTCGCCAACCTGTCGATCGGCGGCCTGTTCGTCGCCGGGCTGCTGCCGGCGGGGTTGATGGCATTGGCGCTCATCGTGGTGTCGATCATGTTTGGAAAGCGCTCGGCATCCGCTGAGGAGATCGAACCGCAGATTCCAATGTCGGGCCTTTGGAGCGGTGCGATCGCATCGTTCGGACTTATCTTCATGATCTTCGCAGGCTTCAAGAGCGGGTTCGCCACTGCCACTGAAATTTCGGCGTTCGCCGCGATGTATGCAATTGTGGTAGGCCGACTTGTGTTCGGTGAGCTCGGCTTCAAGACCGCGGCACACAGCTTCGTGCAGGCGGCCACGCGCTCCGGATTGGTGCTGTTCATCGTGGCGGCCGCGCAATCACTCGCCTTCATCCTCACCTTGCAGCAAGTGCCGCATACGGTCGGCGAGATGATGTTGTCGCTGTCGGCCGCGCACGGCACCTGGCTGTTCATGCTGCTGTCGATCGCGGTGCTGATCGTGATGGGCTCGGTGCTCGAGGGCGCCGCGGCGCTCATCATCTTCGGACCGTTATTGCTGCCGGTCGCGGTCAAGCTCGGCATCGATCCCTTGCATTTCGGCGTGGTACTTGTGATCTCGATGGGGCTCGGTCTGTTCGCGCCACCGCTCGGTCTCGGACTCTACGGGGCCTGCCTGATCGGCAACGTGCCGATCGAGCAAACCGTCAAGCCGATCATGGGCTATCTCGGATTGCTGTTGCTGTGCCTGCTGGTGATTGCCTTTATTCCCGGCATCAGTACTACGCTGCCGCGCGTCTTTGGCTACTGACCGCCGCGAACCGGGAGAAACCGTTCGATGATAAAAGTCCTGCTGACCCATACGCCACAGGCGCGGCGCCAGTATTATGGCGAGCGCAGCCTGAACGGCCTGCAAGCGGTTGCGCAGGTCGTGCTGCACGACGCCGACGACGCGCTGGATGCCGCCGGCCTGATCGAGGCGGCGCGCGATGTCGATATCATCGTGGCGGATCGTTTGACGGAAGGGCCGGCCGAGATTTTCGCCGACCTGCCAAAGCTTCGCGCATTCGTTCGTTGCGCGGTCGACATCCGCAACATCGATGTCGAAGCAGCCTCCGCGGCGGGCGTGCTGGTCACGCGCGCCGGGCCCGGCTTCGTGCCATCGGTGGCGGAACTGGCGCTCGGCTTCATGGTCGACCTGTCGCGCGGAATGTCGCGCGCCACGGCGGATTACCATTCGGGGCGCAAACCGGAGATCGTGATGGGCCGGCAGCTGGCGGGCAACTGTCTTGGCATTATTGGCTACGGCAGCATCGGCCAATACCTTGCCCGGATCGCAAAAGCGCTGGGCATGGAGGTTCTGGTCGCCGATCCCTTTGCGACCGTCAGTGACGCGGACATCAAGCATCTGTCGCTCGAAGACCTTCTTGAGCGTTCCGACTATGTTGTTTGCCTGGCAGTCGCTAATGAAAGCACGGAAAATTTGATCGGGCAGGCAGCCCTGGCGCAGATGCGGCCGCACGCCTTCTTCATCAATCTATCCCGCGGCAATCTCGTCGATGAGGCGGCATTGACCGCTGCGTTGCGCGAGAACCGCATTGCCGGAGCGGCGATGGACGTCGGCCGCGCCCTGGATCAGATGCCGACTCCGGAACTAGCGAAGCTGCCTAATGTCATAGCTACGCCGCATATCGGTGGGTTGACCCCGCCGGCGATTGAGAGCCAGTCATTCGAAACTGTTCGTCAAGTTGAAGCAGTCATCGATGGCAAGGTTCCGGCAGGTGCCGTCAATGCCGCTCATTGGACGCGTCGTCCTTCAGCGAAAACGGATTGATAGCGCGCTCTGAACTCTTGATAAATTCGCCGATAGCATCGGCAATTGCGGTAAACAGGGAGGCAGGCATGCGGATCACCGACGTCAAGGCACATCATCTCCGTATACCTTTCGATGCGGGCGTGGCGAGTTTCAGGCAAGGCGTTTCGGCAATTGCGGCGCTCGATATGGTTATTGTCGAGGTCCTAACCGACACCGGCCTCACCGGTTGGGGCGATGCTTTCGCATACGTCTGCCCGCGGACAACGATGACAGCTATTGAGGAGATGATTGCGCCGCAGGCCCGTGGCCTCGAAGTGCCGGATGCCGAAGGCATTCCCGACTTCATGGATCGCATTCAGCGCAATCTGCATCTGTTCGGTCGCTATGGCATTACGATGTTTGCGATCTCCGGACTGGACATCGCGTTGTGGGATCTTGCCGCCAGGGTGAAAGGCGTGCCGTTGCATCGCCTGCTCGGCGCCAGCAAGCGGTCGCGGATTCCCGCCTATGCCAGCCTGCTTCGGATCGGAACGGCGGAGAGTGTTGCGAGCGAATGCCAGACCGCGCTACGACGTGGCTACACGGCTATCAAGCTGCATGAGACGACCACGCCGGCCGTATTCGCAGCCCGGCAGGCGACCGGCGCCGGGGTCCCGCTCATGGTCGATATGAATTGCCCATTGGATGGAGCCGAAGCGATCGCATTCGCGCAGGCTTGTCGAGCGGCCACGCCGATGTTTCTCGAGGAACCGGTGTGGCCGCCCGAGGACTTCGCGACCTTGGCAGAGGTGCGCGCAAAAGGCGGGCTCGCTATCGCCGCGGGGGAGAACGCCTGCACGGTTCATCAATTTCGCCAAATGATGGCCGCGGGCGCCGTGAGTTACGCCCAGCCTTCGGTGATCAAGGTCGGCGGCATCACGGAATATCTGAAAGTCGCTGCGTTGGCCGACGAGATGGGTATAAGGCTTGCACCGCATTCGCCGTATTTCGGGCCCGGCCTTCTGGCGACGTTACAGCTGATGTCGCTGCGTGACGACGGCTCGTTCATCGAGATTTTCTACATGAATCGCGCTGCCTGTCTTTGGCATGGCCAAATCGATGCCGATGCAAATGGCAGCATCGAGGTGCCCGAAGGGCCGGGGCTGGGCTACGAGCCGGACAAGGAGATCATGGAGCGTTACCGGGTGTCATGACCGATTTGTCTTCAATGTGCAGCGGCTTGAGCGCGTCTATTTCGGACATGAATGCTGACGGCGGTTAGCCATTCCGCGACATCTTTAATACCTCCGCACTAAGAAATCTTGACCCCGTCATTCCCTGATGGTCCCAAGGACCGGACCTCGGATGTGCAATTGGCCACCGGAGGATGACAAGGTACGTAACCCAATGCGGCTTCCCTTTTTTTACGGCTGGATCGTCGTCGCCGTGACGTTCGTCACCATGGCGATCGGCGTCAACGCCCGCACGTCGTTTTCGCTGCTCTTTCCACCCATCATCGACGAGTTCGGATGGGAGCGCGGCGTAACGGCGGGCGCCTTCTCATTCGGCTTTTTGGCTTCCGGTGTCGCGAGTCCCTTGATCGGCCGGATGATGGATCGCTTCGGTCCTCGCGCCGTCATGGAGCTCGGCATCGCGTTGATGGGGGGAGGGTTGTTGCTGGCGCCGCTGACGACGCAGCCGTGGCATCTGTATCTGACGTTGGGTGTCATGGTCGGCGCTGGAAGCGTCTGTCTCGGCTACTCAGGTCAATCGTTGTTTCTGCCCAACTGGTTCAATCGCCGGCGTGGCCTCGCCTTGGGACTGGCATTCACCGGCGTCGGTATCGGCTCCATTACCTTGCTGCCCTGGGCGCAGCACATGATCGAGCAAACCGGCTGGCGAACGGCCTGCACGGCGATAGGTATTCTGGTTCTGGTCGTGCTTGCGCCGATCAACCTGTTGCTGCGAAAGCGGCCGGAGGACATCGGGCTTCGGTCGGATGGAGACGCAGCACCTTCGCCATCCGCGAAACCGGTATCCTATATCGTCGATCCCGATTGGGCCGGCATCGACTGGACCTTAAGTCGCGCGGTTCGCACCGCGCGCTTCTGGTGGCTGGCGCTCGGCTATTTCTGCGCATTGTATATCTGGTACGCGGTGCAGGTTCACCAGACCAAATACCTTCTGGACATCGGCTTTAGTCCGGGCGTCGCGGTCTGGGCACTGGGCGTGGTCAGCCTGCTCGGTATTCCCGGCCAGATCGTGCTCGGACACCTCTCCGACCGGCTGGGGCGCGAATGGATATGGACCACGAGCTGCCTGGGCTTTGCGATCTGCTATGCGGCACTGATCGCGCTGGCGCACGTTCCCACCTTGATGCTGGTCTACGTCGTAGTGCTGGCGCAAGGCGCGCTCGGCTACGGTCTGACCTCCATCCTGGGTGCCGTGGTTGTCGAGATATTTCAGGGCAAACATTACGGCAGTATTTTCGGTAGCGTGATGCTCGCAGGCCTCGCCGGAGGTGCCTCGGGTCCCTGGATCACCGGGCTCCTGCACGATCTTTCAGGGAACTACACGATCGCGTTTGCGATCGGTATCGGCGTGAGCGGATTGTCGGCGGTGGCGATCTGGATGGCGTCACCTCGCAAGATTCGAACCGTCGCGGGCCAGCTGCACCGGGCACGGGACGCTGCCAGCATGGCCTCTGTCTATCGCGGATGATGAAATAGTCCGGAGCGGACGGCGGCGACGTAGACGCAGGTCGACGCGCCTGTCTGCTATCGGCGTTGCCGCGGCTTGAGTACAACCCTGAGAAGAGTTGATCATGGAGGGCTTGCCGATACCGGTGGCTTGTGGGTTAATCCGGTTCCAAATTGATCTGACCGCATCGAGGCGCCCATGAACGAGCATGTTCAGACCGCGACAACCGAGCCGCTGTTCGACCCGCTGGCGCCGGAGTTTATTCGCGATCCCTATCCGTTCTACGAGCGGCTGCGCGCCACCGATCCAATGCATCTCACGCCGTTTGGTACTTTCGCGGCGAGCCGGCACGCCGAGGTCAGTCTCGTTCTGCGCGACAAGCGTTTCGGCAAGGATTATGTCGAACGCACCGTGCGACGCTACGGACCTCAGATCATGGAGGAGCCGGTCTTCCGCAGCATGAGCCACTGGATGCTGCAGCAGGACCCGCCCGACCACACCCGCCTGCGCGGTCTGGTGGTGAAAGCGTTCACGGCGCGCCGGGTCGAGGACATGCGTCCGCGCATCCAGCGCATTGTCGATGAAACGCTCGATGCCATCGCCGGGCAGGGCCACATGGACCTGATCGAGGATTTTGCGTTTCGGCTGCCGGTGACGATCATCTGCGACATGCTCGGAATTCCCGAGGACCACCGCGAGGTTTTCTACAAGAGTTCGCGCAATGGTGGACGCCTGCTCGATCCGGTGCCGCTGTCGCCGGCCGAAATCGCCGAAGCCAACGCCGGCAACATCATGGCCAAGGCCTATTTCCAGCAGCTGTTCGAGCTCAGGCGGCGCAATCCCGGTGACGACCTGACGACGCAATTGGTGCATGCCGAAGAAGACGGCAGCAAGCTCTCCAATGAGGAGCTCACCGCCAATATCATTCTGCTGTTCGGCGCCGGGCATGAGACCACCGTCAACCTGATCGGTAACGGTCTGCTGGCGTTGCATCGTAATCCCGATCAGCTCGCGCTGCTGAAGGCCAATCCCGCCCTCATCACCAACGCTATCGAAGAGTTTCTGCGCTACGACTCCTCGGTGCAGCTGACCGGCCGAGTCACGCTGGAAGACATCGACGTTCTGCCTCGGCGCCCAGTTGGCGCGTATCGAGGCAGAGGTCGCGATCGCGACCCTGTTGCGTCGCCTGCCGGATCTGCGGCTGGACGACGCCGTTAACCCTGAATGGCGGCCGACCTTTGTATTGCGCGGCCTCAAGCAGCTGCCCGCGAGCTGGTGATGGCGCCTCTTGCGTGAAGCCGTCACACGAGGTTGTTGTGACTTCGCCACCGATGACTCTATATAGGGCATTGTTCCGGCGCTGATTGCAGAGCGCGGTGGCGGCCCGGCGGCTTCGGGTTACCGTCGCGATGGCAGGTGCAACCTGGCGGATAAACCGCGTCATACGCCGCGCAAGGCCAGCGCGCCGGAACCTGCTCAAGAGGAGACACCGTGCAGACGACGCTGCTCGGACTGGCGATCGCCTTTATCATCGCGCTGATCGCCGCACTGATCGGGCCGTATTTCATCGACTGGAATCAATTCCGGCCGCAATTCGAGACGGAGGCTACGCGGGTGGTCGGCGCGCCGGTGCGCGTCGGCGGCGCGTTGGATGCGCGCCTGTTGCCGACGCCGTCGCTGCGGTTGCGTTCGGTGACCGTCGGCGGCGCCAACGACCTCGGCAAGGTTCGCGCCGACAAGCTTGACGTCGAGTTCAGCCTGGGCTCGCTGATGCGCGGCGAATGGCGCGCCACCGAACTGACGATCAACGGCATGGCGCTCGATCTTGGTCTCGATTCGCAAGGCCGGATCGATTGGCCGGCGTCGACCGGAAAGTTCAATCTGGGATCGCTTGCGATCGACCGCTTGAACCTGACCGGCCGCATCGCGCTGCATGACGCCTCAAGCCGCGGCACGCTCGAGCTCAACGATATCGCCTTCAGCGGAGACGTGCGCTCGCTGGCCGGATCGGTTCGGGGCGACGGCACCTTCACGCTGACTGGGGTGCGTTACCCGTTTCGGGTCTCATCCGGTCAGAGCGCCGATGCCAGCGGCACCCGCGTCCATCTCAGCATCGATCCCGGCGAGCGTGCATTGTCCGCCGATCTCGACGGCGTGCTCAACTTCGAGGCGCGCGCACCGCGCTTCGAAGGTGCGGTGACGCTGGCCGCTCCCCACGGAGCCAAACCGAGAGGCAACGGCGGCGAGGCGTCGCAGACGCCGTGGCGGATCTCGGCCAGGATCAAGGCCGATCCTTCAGCCGCGCGGCTCGAACAGCTCGAGGCCAGCTTCGGCTCCGAAGAGACGGCACTGAAATTCACAGGATTTGCGGACATTCGGTTAGGAGGATTGCCGCTGCTGCATGCTGCGCTCTCCGCGCGCCAGCTCGACGCCGACAAGTTCGCCGCCAAGGACAACACCACCGCCGAGCCGATCCGACTGTTGCCGGGATTCCGCGCTCTGATGGCGGCGATGCCTTCAGTTCCTTTTCCGGCGCAAATCGAATTCAGCTCCGAACAGGTCATGCTGGGCGGCCGTCCGGTGCAGAATGTTGCGGCCGATCTGCACGCGGACGCCAGATCATGGACCATCGATCGGCTGGATCTTCGCGCGCCGGGCGCGACCAGCGTGAGCTTGAGCGGCACCAGCGCGAAGGTCGGCCCGTCCAGCGATTTCACCGGAGCGCTCAGCGTCGACTCCTCGGATCCGGACGCGCTGATGGCGTGGCTGCTGGGTCGCAGTGAGGTCACGCATCGCAGCCAGAAGCCGTTGCGCCTGAGCGGCGATGTCAGCGTGACCTCGAGTAGCGTTGCCATCGACGCCATGAAGGCGGAGATCGATGGCGGCGCCGTTGAAGGGCGGCTGGCGGCCTCAAGTCAGGCGCCGAGCGGCTCGCGGTTCTACGCGGATTTGAAGGCGGAGCGTCTTGATCTCGATGCCGCTGCGGCATTCGTGCGTTCGCTGGCCGGCTCGCCAACCGAGTGGCCTGACGAAGCGCAGGTATCGCTGGATATCGGCCGCGCCACTTCGGCCGGCCAGGAATTGCGACCGTTCATGACCAAGCTCGGCTACGGTCCGAAAACCATCTCGCTGGATCAATTGAAAATCGGCGAGCCTCATGGCGTGATGATGGAAGGCACGGGGAGTTTCGACCGCGTCAATGCCACCGGACGATTGGCGCTGAATTCAAGCGCCGCGTCGCTTGGTCAAATCACCGGGCTGATCGCGCCGCTCGCGCCGGCACTGGCGTCGCGGCTAGGTGCGATGGAACAGGGCCCAGGCCCCACGCGACTTAAACTGGTGCTCGATCTCGACAAGAACGCCGAACATGCCGATCGCGCCGACGCGCGCGCCGTTTTCGATCTCGACGCGCCGCAGCTCAAGGGCGCCGTCACGATCACGGCAACGCCCGCGATCGCGGCCGTGCGCGGCATCGATCTCGATGCGCTCCAGCACAGCGAAGTCGGCATTGAATCGAAACTAACCTCGGCGCGCGGCGGTTCATTGCTTGTCTTGCTGGGGCTCGATCGCACCATCGCCGTGGGCGAAGGCCCGCTGGAATTTCAGGGGTCGGCGACCGGCATCTGGCATGCGCCGTTGCTGCTGAACGTGAAGATCACGGGAGCTGGCCTCGATGCCGAAGCGCAAGGTATCGCCGAACCATGGGCGCAGGAGCCCAAGGCCGGCGTCAGTCTAAAAGTTCGCAGCGTCAATCTCGCTCCGCTGTTCGATCTCAAACCCTCCGACGCGCTGGCGCAAAACATCAGCCTTTCCTCGCACGTTTCGCTGGCGGGCAGCAGGCTGATCCTGGACGATATCGACACCGCGATGTCGGGTTCGCGACTGCGCGGGCGTCTGGCGTTGACCCTTGACGAGCCAAGGACCGTGGCGGGCGAAGTCGGCCTCGATGCGCTCGATCTGGCGCCGGCATTTGCGCTCGCCATCGGCGCCGCGGGGCATGATGCGGCCGAGCCGTTGGGAGCCGGACTGGTGAAAGGCTGGCGCGGTCGTATCGCGTTTCAGGCGTTGCGCGGCTCGCTTCCGGGCGGCGGCGAGTTGCGCCCCGTCAGCGGTACCGTCAAAAGCGATGGCCAATCGCTGACCTTCGAGGCGATCAGCGGTGGACTGGGCGGCGGCGAGGCGACCGCCAATCTCGACGCGAAGCAGTCCGCGAATGGAATTGCGTTGAACGCGCGCGTTCAGCTCAGCGGTGTCGACGGCACGGTTTTGCGCTATCGCGGCCTTGCGATGCCCGCAGGTCGCGCGTCCATGCAGATGACGTTGGCAAGCCAGGGCCGCAGCGCGTCGGCGCTGGCAGGCGCGCTGTCCGGAAGTGGAACCCTGGCGCTGGAATCCGCTCGCGTCGCCGGGCTCGATCCGCGCGCGTTCGACGCCGCGATCCGCGCCAGCGACAACGGGCAGGCGACGGACGACATCAGGCTGCGGCAGATCGTCGAGCCGGCCTTGTCCGCTGGCGCGTTGTCGGTCGGATCGGCGCAAATTCCATTCAACATCAGGGATGGCCGGATTCGCGTCGGCGCGACCACGCTCGATGCCGAGGGCGCCCGCGCCGTCGTATCGGGGGGATACGATATTCCCGCCGACCAGGCCGATCTCCGCGTCGCCATCGCTTCGACGACGGCCGGAGCCGCCACCAGTCGTCCGGAAATTCAGCTGTTCGTTGTCGGCTCGCCCGACGCTCTCACCCGCACGGTCGACGTTGCCGCGCTATCATCATGGCTGGCGGTGAGGGCGATCGATCGCGAAACCCGCCGGCTGGATTCGATCGAGCGCGGAGATCCGACAGCGGCGTTGCCGGCGTCGATTGCACCATCCGCGCCCGCGCAACCTTCGACCGGAGCGTCGGACGTGGACCTGTCCGGCATGCCGCTTTCCGAGGTTCCCGCGTTCGGTCGCGATCCGCGGCGGCCGCCGTCGAGGCCCAGGATCGGCGTGCCGCATGCGCCGCTCGCTCCATCAAATGCGCCGGTTGCTGCCCAGCAGCTCGCGCCACTGCCGCCGCCGATCGAGGTCCGCCCGACGCCAAGCATTGTACGGCAGCCGAAGCAGCGGCCGCCGTTGGCGCTGACGCCGCCGGCTGCCGCGCCACCGCGACCGACGTTCTAGAGAACCGCGACCCCATACTCGTAGCCAGAATGCACGCGAGCTTGATGGATCCGCGCGCGACTGCGCCCCGAACAGATGTTGAAATCAGGCATTGTTCTCACCCACCAAACGACACATTCTGGATTTGCTGCGCTCGGAGCGGGCGAATTCAACCCGGGAGGCCATGGATCACCAATGACAAAGCGTATTCTTCTTGGAATGTTGACGCCGTCGTCGAATACGGCGCTGGAGCCGATCACGACCGCGATGGTTGCCGGGTTGCCGGAAGTGTCGGCGCACTTTTCACGCTTCAAGGTAACCGAAATCGCCCTTTCCAATAAGGCGCTGGCGCAATTCGACAATGACGAGATCCTGCGTGCCGCGGAATTATTGGCGCATGCAAAGGTCGACTCGATTGGATGGAACGGTACATCCTCCGGCTGGCTGGGCTTTGAAGCGGATATTCGATTGTGCGAACAAATCACCGCCGCAACCGGGATACAAGCGACGACTTCGATGCTGGCCCTCAACGAAATCCTCGAACGGAAGAAAGTGACACGGCTCGGCTACGTCACGCCCTATCTCGACGATGTGCAGGCAAAAATTCTGGAAAACTATGCAAGGCTCGGCATTGCCTGCCGGGGCGAGCGGCACCTCGGCCTGCAAGACAATTTTTCCTTTTCCGAAGTGCCGGTCGCGCAGCTGGAGAATATGACCCGCGAGGTGGCGCAGGACAGACCGGATGCGATCACGATCATCTGCACCAATTTGAGGGCCGCACCATCGGTTGCGACGCTGGAGCGCGAGATCGGCATTCCAATCTATGACACCATTGCCACCGTGGTCTGGAAATGCCTCAAACTTGCCGGCGTCGATACCAGGCGCGTCGTCGATTGGGGTTCGCTGTTTCAACAGGTCGCGTGATCGCATCCGAATTCTTGCTGGAGATATCGACCATGGCTGGGTTCGACACGATCATTCGTCACGGTACGATCGCCACCGCAAGCGAAACCTACAAGGCTGATGTCGGGATCAAGGAAGGGCGCATTGTCGCCATCGGCGAAAAGTTGGCCGACGCAGACGAAGTCGTCGAAGCCGCCGCATCGATGAGCGATCGTTGCGGGTCCGTCCCCTCGATCAAGTTCGAGGACGCGGTATCTCCGAACACGCGTTAGTGAGACACCTGCGCCGATTTTGCATCCGGCGCGGCGGACACCGCGCGCGTTCGAAAATAATCAAGCACGAAGAGGCGGATGGCCGAAGACAGATTGCCTTGCTGGCGGTTGCTGTCGATCTCACCCACCAGTTCGGACAGCGTCATGCCACGAAGGCCCGAGATCTCCTTCATGCCGTTCCAGAATGCCTCTTCAAGGCTGACGCTGGTCTTGTGACCCGCAACCACGATCGAGCGTTTCACCACGGGCGATTTCATGACGCGTCCTCGCCGTCGATCCGATGTTGATCCAGTAAATCGCTTGCCCGACTTGAACGCTGTTGGTCCAGCGTGCGTTCGGATTTGGTTCGGCCAAACCGTGTTCGGTTGGCCTCCGCCTGTTTCGCCGATTGTTGTTTTTCGGCGCGCTTCTTAAATCGCCTCAGGTTGATTACGTCCCCCATGCTCGCCCCCGTCATGCAATTAGCTGGTGACATGCGGCATCTTCACGAAGGCAGGAGAGGCCGCGCGGGGTGTGAGAGCAAGTTCCGGCCAAGCGCAATCCGGTCAGCGTCAGGAAAATGCTCTCGATCAATATCCTTACGCGTATTGCAGTTGCAAAGCTGGTATTCGCACTTGCGAAATACGCGCCAGCCGGCTCAGTCCTCATTCGATAAATCCCCCACCTTGATAGCGACAGAAAAATGTTCCGCTTTTGTGAAGACGAAATATTTTCGTGCTCTAGCACGGGCCTGCGCGACGGCGATAGCTTAACGGTATTATTCTTTAGGCGTTATATGACTCGTAACTAATTTTCGACCCCGTAGTTCTACGGGGATTGCGCCGCGGCATCAGCCCGGATGTGTCATTTTGGCGGGCTGCACCAGCCGATCGAATTCCGCCGCCGAGACAAAGCCCAGCCGCACAGCCTCTTCCTTCAACGTGGTTCCGCGGGCGTGAGCTGACTTGGCGACCTTGGCGGCATTGTCGTAGCCGATCCTGGGAGCGAGCGCGGTCACCAGCATCAGCGAGCGTTCCATCAGCTCCCGGATACGTTTTTCGTCGGCGCGTATTCCTTCGACACAATGCTCCGTGAACGAGCGCGCGACGTCGGACATCAATTGGATGGAATGCATCATGCAATAGGCGAGCACCGGTTTGTAGACGTTCAGCTCGAAATGTCCCTGGCTGCCCGCAATGGTGATGGCCGTATGGTTCCCGAACACCTGACAGCAAACCATGGTCACCGCTTCGCATTGCGTCGGGTTGACCTTGCCCGGCATGATCGACGAGCCGGGTTCGTTTTCAGGCAGGATCAATTCGCCGAGGCCGGAACGCGGACCCGATCCCAACAGGCGGATATCGTTCGCGATCTTGAACAGGCCGGTCGCCACCGAATTGATCGCGCCGTGCGCGAATACGTAGGCGTCGTTGGAGGCCAGCGCCTCGAATTTGTTGGGGGCGCTGGTGAAGGGAAGCTTTGTGATTTTGGCGACGTGTCTGGCGAACGCCTTGGCGAATTTCGGCTTCGAATTGAGCCCGGTACCGACAGCGGTGCCGCCCTGCGCCAGTGGATACAGATCCTTCACCGCGACGCGCAGCCGCGCGATGCCGCTCTCGACCTGGGCGGCGTAGCCGGAGAACTCCTGACCGAGCGTCAGCGGTGTGGCGTCCTGGGTATGGGTGCGGCCGATCTTGACGATGTGAGCGAACGCCTTTTCCTTTTTGCGCAGCGCGCGGTGAAGCTCGCTGAGCGCCGGAATGAGATCGCCGACGATGCCCGTCGCCGCGGCGATGTGCATCGCAGTCGGAAATGAGTCGTTCGACGACTGACTCATATTGACGTGATCGTTCGGATGAACCGGCGTCTTGGCGCCGAGCTCGCCGCCCAACAGTTCGTTGGCGCGATTGGCGATCACCTCGTTGAGGTTCATGTTGGTTTGCGTGCCGGAGCCGGTCTGCCAGACCACCAGCGGAAAATGATCGTCGAGCTTGCCGTCGATCACCTCGCGCGCGGCGCGGGCGATGGCGCGGGCGCGACGCTGGTCGAGCAAGGCGAGTTCGCGATTGGTTTCCGCCGCCGCGAGCTTGACGATGCCGAGCGCATGAACGATCGGCATCGGCATCCGGTCCTGGCCGATACGGAAATTCCGCCGCGACCGTTCCGTCTGCGCGCCCCAGTAGCGATCGGCGGGAACCTCGATCGGGCCGAAGCTGTCAGTCTCGGAGCGCGTCGAATTGGATCGCGAGGGTGCTGCTGATCGATCCATGAATCATGTCCGTTACGCAAGGTCGGTTGTTTCGGAACCAGCTCACGCCGGCTCCGCGGACGTTCATTCTACAGCGGCGCGGATTTCTCGCGCGCGGATTATTTCTTGCGAAAACGATCCAGCCGCACGACTTCGGCGCCCTCGCCCGGCTTTGCCGGCTCGTCCTTGTTCTCGGCGGTAGGGGCGGGAGCCGTCAGCGCCGAAGCTGTGGAAGAGGGCGCAGCAGCCGACGGAAGGCTTGCCGCCGGCGCTTCGGCCGCGGCATCGTTCGGCTCGAACTGCAGGCCGAATTGCACCGACGGATCGAAGAAGCTCTTGATGGAATTGAACGGAACCACCAGGCGCTCGGCGATGCCGCCGAACGAGAGGCCGACTTCAAACCGATCTTCGGTCACCGTCAGGTCCCAGAACTGGTGCTGGAGAATGACCGTCATTTCTTCCGGATATTGCGCCAACAGCCGCGGCGACAGCTTCACGCCTTCCGCGGTCGACAGAAAGGTGATGAAGAAATGATGTTCGCCAGGCAGGCCATGCTCGGCGGCGTCGGTCAGAACGCGGCGCAGCACACCCCGCAGCGCGTCGCGCGCCAGGACGTCGTATCGGATATGATCGGTCGCCATTGTCGGTCCTGTGTCGGTCCTGTCACGTTCGGATGCCGCCGGCGGATCGGCAGCCCGACTCGCCCCTTTCGTGCATGCTACTCCGAAGGCGGCCTGAGGTCAGCAGGTGTTGCCGCCAGTGGTGCAAATTCCAGCAATCTGACCTGGGATAAGGCAAACCTGGGATGAGGCAAGTTCAAATTGAAGTGGAGGCTTCTGTTGCCAGGTGCCTCCGAACCCCGCCTGACGGAGCTTAACCCATCAGGACTTCAGACTTGGTCTTTCAAACCGCTTACGCAGCCTGAGCAACCGGAGCATAGTTGTCGTTTGCAACTATTGCATAGCCCGATAACGGCGGAACCATACCGAGAAAAAACACGCCCTTTACGCCCTCGTCGATCCTGTTTCGCCCCCGCCGAAACCCGCAGCCTGGCGGCGGACTTTGGTGGAGGCGCCGGGTGCTGCCCCCGGGTCCGAATGGTTTATTGCGACGGCAATTTATTTCCATAGCCGGCAGGCCGGCCCCCTCAATATAGGGGGCAAAAGTTGAGAAAAACAGGGTCTGCGAGGGCCGTTTCGCCGGGGAACCGCGCCCCTCGGGGTAGACTACGCTGAAGTGGAATGCGTTGAATATGGGTTGGCCTTGCTCAGCCGCCGTTCTAAATCTTGATAATGCCCCCGGATTCGCCGCCGGTTGCCGTTCCGGCGCCGGATATTCCAGAATTAGCCCCGTCAACGCCGCCCGGCCTGGTCGCGCTGTTCGTCGCGTTCGCCAAAATGTCGCTCGCCGGCTTTGGCGGCGTGCTGGTCTGGGCGCGGCGCGGCATCGTCGATCAGCACCGATGGATGACGGCGGACGAGTTCAACGAGACCTTCGCGCTGTGCCATTTTCTGCCCGGCCCGAACGTCGTGAACCTGTCGGTCGTGTTTGGATCGCGTTTTCGCGGGATTCCTGGCGGCCTCGCAGCCTTTGCCGGGCTGCTCGGTCCGCCCGTGGTGATCGTGACCGTCCTGGCGGCGCTCTACGCCCGCTACGGCGAAATCGATGCGTTGCGGCGCATTTTGGCCGGGGTCTCCTGTGCTGCGGTCGGATTGCTGATCTCGGCCTTGTTCCGGATGATGATGCCGTTGATCAAGCGGCGCGACCTGATCGGCCTTGTGATCCTGGCGGCGGTTTTTGTCGCGATCGGGCTGCTGCGGCTGCCGTTGCCGGCGGTATTGCTGGTGGCAATCCCGCTCAGCATCGCCATCGCTTATTTCATCCGCCGGCGGGCTACCTCATGAATTCAGACACCAACCCAATTCTGTCGCTCGCCTGGACTTTCGGGGTGATGTCGCTGTTCGCGGTGGGGGGCGCCAATGCCGCCATTCCCGAAATGCATCGCGTTGCGGTCGATGTTCAGCACTGGATGACCGACCAGCAATTCGCCGACGTGTTCGCGATATCGCAATTGTCGCCGGGGCCGAATGTGCTGATTGTGACCCTGATCGGCTATTCCGTCGCCGGCGTTGCAGGCGCGCTGGTTGCAACCCTGGCGATGTGCGGTCCGACGGCTATCCTTGCCTATTATGTGAGCCGCCTGATGACGCGATCGAGCCACTCGCGCTGGCCCGCGATTATTCAGGTGGCCCTCGTTCCGCTCTCAATCGGATTGATGGGCGCCAGCGGCTTGATTTTGGCGCTGGCCGCGGATCGGAGCTGGGCCGGCGGCGTGGTCACCGCTGTCGCCGCGGTGCTGGCCTTTGCCACGCGGCTCAATCCGCTATGGCTGTTGCTTGCGGGAGGCTGCTTGGGTTTTGCTGGCGTTATCTGAGGAAAATCGGTAGGCAGGAACCGGTCGGAGCAGCATCAACGCTATCCAAACAGAATGGGCGAGAAGCCCTGCGCGGGGAGAGAGATCGATGAGTGATACGCCGAGCCATGCGCCGGTCAGGTCCATTATGCCGAAATGGGTCCGTGGCCCGCAGGATTTCGTTGGCGGAATAGCGCTGATGGCGATCGCGGTGTTCGCCTTGTGGGCGTCGAGCGATCTGCAGGGCATGCATGGATTTTCGTTCGGAGCCGGCACCGTGCCACGCATGTTTGCGGGCCTGCTGCTCGGGTTGGGGGTCGCGGTGACGGTGGTCGGTCTGGTGACCGAAGGCCCGCATTTGGCGACCTATGCCTGGCGGGGGCCGCTGTTCGTCTCGCTGTCGATTCTTTCGTTTGCCATCACGATCCGCCCGCTGGGTCTGGTGATTTCGGCGTTCCTCACCTTCATGGTTGCCGCGCTGGGAACGCACGAGACAAGGTGGAAGGAAACCACCATCGTTGGCATCGTATTGACCCTATTCTGCAGTTTTCTTTTTCCTTACGCGTTAGGGCTGCCGATGCAGCTCTGGCCCCGCTTCCTGGTTCAGTGAGGGACGATGACCGATCTCTTTTCCAATCTCGCGCTCGGCTTCCATGTCGTATTCCAGTTTGTGCCGTGGTCGCCAGCGTGGCTCGGTGGCGTCTCGATCCCGATCCCGGCCAACATATTGCTCTGTCTGATCGGCGCGCTGGTCGGAACGCTGGTCGGCGTGCTGCCGGGCATCGGCACTATCGCGACCGTCGCCATGCTGCTGCCGATCACTTTCGGTCTGCCGCCGGTCGGTGCGCTGATCATGCTCGCGGGCATTTATTACGGCGCGCAATATGGCGGTTCGACCACCTCGATCCTGGTCAATATTCCCGGCGAGGCGACGTCGGTGGTGACGACGCTCGATGGCTTCCAGATGGCCAAACAAGGCCGCGCCGGCCCGGCGCTCGCGATCGCCGCGATCGGGTCGTTTTTCGCCGGCTGCGTCTCGACCGTGCTGATCGCCGTTCTGGGCGCGCCGCTGACCAAGCTCGCGCTGGCGTTCGGACCGGCCGAATATTTCTCGCTGATGGTGCTGGGCCTGATCTTCGCGACCGTGCTGGCTAAGGGATCGATCCTGAAAGCCATTGCGATGATTGTGTTCGGGCTGTTGCTGTCGATGGTCGGCTCCGACATCGAGACCGGCGCCTCGCGGATGGCGTTCAACATTCCCGAACTCGCCGATGGTCTCGGCTTTGCCACGGTGGCGATGGGCGTGTTCGGATTCGCGGAGATCATCCGCAATCTGGATGCCGGCGCCGAGATGGACCGCGATCTCGTGCAGCAGAAGATCACCGGGCTGATGCCGACCAAAAAGGATATGATCGATTCTGCGCCGGCCATCGTCCGCGGCACGATCCTGGGCTCGATCCTCGGTATTCTGCCGGGAGGCGGCGCGGTGATCGCCTCGTTCGCGGCCTATACGTTCGAGAAGAAGATCGCCAAGGATCCGTCGCGGTTTGGCCGCGGCGCGATCGAAGGCGTCGCGGCGCCGGAAAGCGCCAATAACGCGGCGGCGCAGACCTCGTTCATCCCGCTGTTGACGCTCGGCATTCCGCCCAATGCGGTGATGGCCCTGATGGTCGGCGCGATGACCATTCACGGCATCGTGCCGGGACCGCAGGTGATGCAGAAGCAGCCCGAACTGGTGTGGGGCATGATCGCCTCGATGTGGGTCGGCAATCTGATGCTGATCATCATCAACCTGCCGCTGGTCGGCATCTGGGTGCGGTTGCTGCGGGTGCCGTATCGCCTGATGTTTCCATCGATCGTGATCTTCTGCGCGATCGGCATCTATTCCATCAACAACGCCCCCGTGGACGTCATACTCGCAGGCGCGTTCGGACTGCTCGGCTATTGGCTGATCAAGCACGATTTCGAACCGGCGCCGCTGCTGCTCGGGATGGTGCTCGGACCGCTGATGGAGGAAAATCTGCGCCGGGCGCTGTTGATCTCGCGCGGCGATGCAAGCGTGTTCTTCACCCGGCCGCTCTCGGCGGTGCTGATGGCGACCGCTGCATTTCTGCTCGTATTGGCGTTGTTGCCGACGCTGCGCAAGAAGCGCGACGAGGTGTTTGTGGAGTCGGAGACCTGACCTGCGTCGGTACGCCGTCGGCTGACGGAACCGGCCGCGGACAAGGGCAGAATGCAGGTTCTGCCCTTGTCGTTTGTGGTCCGGATGCGCATTTTTCGGGTATAATCGATGCATCCGGCCGAGTCGCCACTGTCGATTGGCCGGTCCGGCCGCTAAAATTCGCGTTTTCCGAGGACCGCAGCGCAACGCCATGAATCAATATCACGATCTGCTCGAACGGATTCTCGGCGACGGCGTGGAAAAACACGACCGCACCGGCACCGGCACCTTGTCGATCTTCGGCCATCAGATGCGCTTCAATCTGGCCGCCGGATTCCCCATGCTGACCACCAAGAAGCTGCCGCTCAAATCGATCGTGCACGAGCTGTTGTGGTTTCTGGCCGGCGATACCAACATTAAATATCTCAGGGATAACGGCGTTTCGATCTGGAACGAATGGGCTGACGCCAATGGCGATCTCGGCCCGGTCTATGGATCGCAGTGGCGATCCTGGCCGGCGCCGGACGGACGCAGCATCGACCAGATTTCCAACGTCATCGACATGATCCGGCGTAATCCGGATTCGCGCCGCCTGATCGTGAGCGCGTGGAATCCGGCCGATGTCGACAAGATGGCGTTGCCGCCGTGTCATTGTCTGTTTCAGTTCTACGTCGCAGCCGGCAAATTATCGTGCCAGCTCTATCAGCGTTCGGCGGACGTGTTTCTCGGCGTGCCCTTCAACATCGCTTCCTATGCGTTGCTGACGATGATGGTGGCGCAGGTGACGGGCCTCAAGCCCGGCGACTTCGTTCACTCGTTCGGCGACGTTCACCTTTATTCGAACCACCTCGAGCAGGCCCGGCTGCAGCTGACGCGCCCGACCCGCGCGCTGCCGGTGATGAAGCTCAATCCCGATGTGAAGGATATCTTTGCGTTCCGCTATGAAGACTTCGTGCTCGAGGGTTACGAACCGCACCCGCACATCAAGGCCGAGGTCGCGGTGTGAGCGATTGAATGTCCGTCATTATCCGCCGCGCGCGTCCCGATGAAGCCGGACTGGTTCTGTCGCTGGTTCGCGAACTCGCCGAGTACGAAAAGCTGCTGCACGAAGTCGAGGCCACCGAAGCTGGCATCGGCGAGGCGCTGTTCGGCAGCCATCCACGGCTGTTCTGCGAGATCGCGGAATGGAAGGGCGAGCCGGCCGGTTTCGCGGTCTGGTTCATCAATTTTTCGACCTTCAGCGGCCGCTCCGGTATCTATCTGGAAGACCTGTTCGTGCGTCCGCCGCACCGCGGCAAAGGCATCGGCAAGGCACTGCTGGCCCATCTCGCCAGGCAGTGCGTGGCGAATGGCTGGTCGCAATTGCAATGGGCGGTGCTGGACTGGAACACGCCGTCGGTCGAATTCTACAAATCGCTCGGCGCGGTCTTGATGGAGGAGTGGACCGGGTGCCGGATCGGCGGTCCGGCGCTCACCGCGCTGGCGCAGGGAACGCGTTGATGGAGGTCGTCCTCATTGTCGCGGTCGCCGACAACGGCGTGATCGGTTCTGGCGGCACGATCCCATGGCGGCTGAAAGCCGACCAGCAGCGCTTCAAGGCGATGACGATGGGCAAGCCGGTGGTGATGGGTCGCAAGACCTTCATGTCGCTGCGCCGGCCGCTTCCCGGACGCACCAATATCGTCGTCACCCGCGATGCCAGTTTTCGCAGCCCGGGGGCGGTGGTGACGACGTCGTTCGCCGATGCCCGCGCGGTCGCGACCGGCGACGCGCTGCGGCGTTTAGCCACTGAAATCGCCGTTATCGGCGGTGCCGAGATCTACGCGCAGTGGATGGATATCGCCGACCGCCTGGAAGTTACCGAAGTTCACGCCCGGCCCGAGGGCGATACTCACCTTGCCGCGGTCGATCCGGCGGGCTGGGAAGAGGTTGCGCGCGTTGGAAATTCGGCCGGTCCGGACGACAGCGCGGACTATTCCTATGTGACATATCGCCGACGAAAGTCGCGTTAACCCCGTCAGGCGATGTTTACATTGACAATTACGGGTTCGGGCTTAGCTCCTTCGGGCCAGAACCTGCCAACAAGCTGCGTTGTAAGGGCCGGGGCGGTCCCCTATAAGGCCGTGCAGATGGTGCGAGGCTGGGCGTTTTGGCCCTTTGAGCCCGCAGAGGAGACTGTCGATGCCGTGGAAGAATCAAGGCGGAGGCCCATGGGGCTCGGGTCCAAAAGGGCCGTGGGGCTCCGGCCCGCAATCGGTGGGGCCGAGGCCGCCCGATCTTGAAGACCTTCTGCGCCGTGGTCAGGACCGGCTTCAGCAGCTGTTGCCGGGCGGGTATTTCAGCGGCATCGGCGTCGCGCTGCTTCTGGTCGGCGCGCTGGCGATCTGGGGCATGTCCGGATTTTATCGGGTTCAATCCGAAGAACTCGGCGTCGTGCTTCGCTTCGGCAAGTATGTGGGCGACGCCCAGCCCGGACTGAACTACCATCTTCC
>WNFA01003897.1_pt1 | contig 24150 bp, 18 predicted proteins | sample 5400481 | NCBI WGS metagenome assembly WNFA01 (sample SAMN13153340, study PRJNA577476) | soil metagenome | isolation source: 120 cm saprolite under Douglas fir tree site 2 hole 1 replicate 2 | place: USA:California | collected 2015-04-18 | reverse complement strand
GGGTAAAGATGGAAAACACTTCACGTCCTTCTCAGGTCGGATCTTTCATTCCGTTGTGAATTTGGTTATTAGAGCCGGCCCCCGGGCACTAGGACCCACACCGTGCCGCCCACTCTGCATCGTAGCGCGCGCGATCATAAAACGACTTTTGCGTCCCCACACCGGTGGTCGAGAGTCCGGCGTAGAGATTGGCGCGGCGGACGGCTTCGCGCTCGGGCAGGCCTTCTCCGAGGAACACGGCAAAGCTGCCGATGAATGCGTCGCCCGCGCCGGTGCTGTCAACACTTTTCACGCTGAATGCGGCAACGTGCTCCATGCCCTCGCGGCCTGCCAGCAATGAGCCGTTCGCTCCCAGCGTAAGAATGATCCGCTTGACGCCGCCTGCGAGTAACTTCTCCGCGCACTTCTTCGCATCGTCAACGTTTCGAACCGGCATTCCCGTGATGCTCTCGGCTTCACTCTCGTTGGGAACGAAATAGTCGAGTCCAGCTAGAGCACTCATATCTATGGGCTGAGCCGGGGCAGGGTTGACGACACAGCGAATGCTGTTCTTACGCGCGAAACTGACGCTGTAGTAAACGGTTTCGAGCGGGATTTCGAACTGGAGAACCATGCAATCGGTGGTCTTGAGCAGGTTGGCTGCGGCATCCACGTCCGCAGGCTTGAGCAGATCGTTTGCGCCTTTGACCACGAAAATGCGGTTCTGGCCGTTGGGCTCAACAAAAATCGGGGCCACACCACTGGAGACTCCTTCAATCTGCTTGACGTGAGTGGCATCGATGCCAAGCTTCTTGAAGTTCTCGATCGTGGCGGGACCAAACAGGTCGCTACCCACCCGGGCGACCATGAAGACGTCAGCACCGCACAGTCGAGAAGCCACAGCCTGATTCGCGCCCTTGCCTCCAAAGCCGAGATCGAACTTCTGGCCAAAAATTGTTTCACCGGCCTTCGGGAAACGATCACTGAAGGTAGTCAAGTCAATGTTTGCGCTTCCAATCACCGCGATGCGAGGACGCTTGGCCATAAGGTTTACAGAACTCTGTTGAGGAAGGCCGAGTCTAGTCAGCGTTCTCGATTGTTGTCAATGGATTTCAGAAGGCTTGGATTTCAGAAGGCTGTTCACCACAGAGACACATAGAAAACCTTCCCGGTTTTTTTCTCCTTTGTGCCTCTGTGATTCTGTGATAGAGAAGGGTGTCCCGATCACTCGCCATAGGGGACCCAGATATTCTTCACCTGGGTGGCGTGCTGCAGAAACCATCGGCCCTCGCCTTGCTTTACGTCGAACCAGTCAATCACGCGACCTTCGTTGGTGAAAACCTGCTTCAAGTTTCCAGTTGAGAATGATTTCGCCGCGAACGCGCTGGCTTCGTCAGCGAAGCACCAGATCGCGTCCACATCATCGTGCTCGGCAAGAGTCTTAAGTAGTTGCGACGCGTACCCAGTAACAATGTTCACCACGCCGCCGGGCAAATCGCTGGTGTCGAAGAGCTGGTACAAGTCCCCTGTGATGAGGGGATAAGTCTCCGAAGGAACAACGATTGTCGTGTTGCCAGCGGCGATCGCGGGCATCACCAGAGACAGGAAGCCCAGCAGAGGCGCTTCTCCTGGGCAAATGATGCCCAGGGTCCCGATTGGCTCATTCATTGCGATCGCTATGCTGCGGAATGGCGGATTATGCACGGCACCCTCGAACTTGTCGGTCCACGCGGCATAAGAGAAGACGCGCTCAATACTCGCGTTCACTTCAGCTGCGGCTTGTGGCTCTCCAACGGCAGCCGCTAGTCGATGCTCGATCTCCCGGCGACGCTGCGACAGGTTCTCCGCCATGTAATAAAGAATCTGGGCACGGTTATGCGCCGTGGTCCTGGCCCAGCCCGAGGCTTTACGCGCGGCTTCGACCGCGTTGCGAATGTCCTTGCGGTTGCCCAGCCCTACTTCGCCGATTAGTTGGCCACTCTTACTTCGGACTTCCATGCTGTAGCCGGAATCCGGTCGCGCCTGTTTGCCCCCGATATAAAGTTTTACGGTGCGGTCAATATCCAGGGCCGGAGTCGCGGACTCGGTTTCGTCGCTCGAAGCTTCAGGTGGGGCCGGCTTCGCGGCAGGTAATGCGGTCGCGTTCTTGAACCATGCCGGTTCCAAATATTCCAGCAACCCTTCCCTGCCGCCCTCGCGGCCGTAGCCGCTTTCACGGTAACCGCCAAAGCCGCAGGAGGCGTCAAACAAGTTAGTGCAATTCACCCAGACCACGCCGGCTTTGAGCTGCGCCGAAGCGTGAAGCGCAACATTGATGCTCTCGCTCCACACGCAGGCGGCAAGGCCGTACACAGTGTTATTGGCTAGCTCGACTGCTTCACTGGGAGTACGGAAAGTCATCGCTGCCAGCACGGGACCGAAAATTTCTTGCTGGGCGACGATCGAAGTGGGATGAACGTTGCTGAGCAGAGTCGGGGGGAAGTAAAGCCCGCGCGATGGCATTTCCATTGGAGGCTGCCAGCAGGTTGCACCGTCAGCCACGCCTTGATCCACTAGTCGCTGAATACGATCAAGTTGGACCCGAGCCACGATCGCACCAATGTCGATCGCTTTATCGAGTGGCGGACCTACGCGGAGGGTGCTCATGCGGGCGCGTATTTTTGCGATCAGAGGTTCGACGATACTCTCCTGCATGAGCAGGCGGGAGCCGGCGCAACAAACCTGCCCCTGATTGAGCCAGATTCCATCCACCAGACCTTCGACAGCACTGTCGAGGTCGGCATCTTCAAACACAATGAAAGGAGATTTGCCGCCCAGTTCGAGAGAAAGCCGCTTGTGGCTTTGTGCGGTGGAGCTCCGGATCGCGCGCCCAATTTCCGTTGAGCCGGTGAACGCGATCTTGTCTACGTCAGGATGTTTGACCAGTGCCTCGCCGGTGGAACCATCTCCGGTGACGATGTTCACCACGCCGGCGGGCAGCCCGATCTCATGACAGATTTCGGCAAACGCTAGCGCAGTAAGCGGAGTGAACTCGGCTGGCTTCAGGACGACGGTGTTTCCCGTCGCTAAAGCGGGCGCAATCTTCCAGGCCAGCATCAGCAGTGGAAAGTTCCATGGAATGATCTGTCCCACAACGCCGCAAGCCGTGTAATCCGGGAACTCCTGCTGCAGCAGTTGGGCCCAGCCGGCGTGATAGTAAAAATGCCTCGCCACCAGCGGAATGTCGATGTCGCGGCTCTCGCGAATCGGTTTCCCATTGTCCATGGTTTCGAGCACGGCGAGGCGGCGAGAATGCTTCTGTACCTGTCTCGCCAGCGCATACAAGTAACGAGCCCGCACATGAGGAGTAAGCGCCTGCCACTTGGGAAGCGCAGCACGCGCGGCTTTGACAGCGGCGTCAATATCCGCGGCTGATCCTTGCGCCACACTCGCAAGTTTCTCACCGGTTGAAGGGTCAGCCGTGTCGAAATATTCTCCGGCAGAAGGCTTCACCCAAGCTCCCTGCATGAAATGGCCGAATCGGCGCTTGTGATGGTCGAGCCATGCCAGCGCGTCTTTCGAGTCTTCCGGCGCAGGGCCGTATTCCATGGCTACGAATTTTTCAGCGATGCTCATTAGAGTCTGTAGGTCCCTCTGTCGCTAACCACTACGCGATGGGATGGCGATAATCTGCAGAATACCGCCCAGTCGCCTGATGCTCGAGTTGCCGCTCAATATCGTTTAACAGCCCGCTGGCACCGAGGCGGAAGAGTTCTGCCTTCATCCATGAGACACCGAGTTCTTCTTTCATCAAGGCTAGCCATTCGATGGATTGTTTGGCGGTACGAATTCCGCCGGCGGGCTTAAAGCCGACGGCCATGCCGGTTTCCTGCGCATATTCCCGTATGGCGCGGGCCATCACGAAGCCCACGGGTAGCGTGGCGTTAGTGGGCTCTTTTCCAGTCGAGGTTTTGATGAAGTCGGCGCCAGCCATCATGGCAACGAAGCTGGCGCGGGCAACATTGCGAAGAGTGAGCAGATCTCCCGCCCCGAGGATGACTTTCATATGGGCGGCGCCGCTTGCTTGTTTGAACGCGGCGATCTCATCGTAAAGTTCTTGCCATCTGCCGCCAAAGACGTGCGCGCGTGTGATCACAACGTCAATATCTTGTGCCCCGGCTTCGACGGAGCGGCGGATTTCCGCTACCCGCTCGGGCAAGGGAGAAAGTCCTGCAGGGAATCCTGTGGAGACAGCGGCAACTCGCACCCTGCTGCCTTCAAGCGCCCTTCTCGCTGTTTCCACGAACCGGTGATACACGCAAACCGCGGCAACCTGGAGGTTGAGATCTTCGACACCCAGGCGTTTCACGAGTTCGTGCAGAATCGGTTGCCTGGCCTTCGCACACAGGCGTCGGACGCGCTCGTCCGTGTCGTCTCCGGAAAGGGTGGTAAGGTCCATGCACGTGATGGCCCTCAACAGCCATGCTGCTTGCCAATCTTTTTTCACCGTGCGACGCGCCACATGACTCTGCTGCCTGCGTTCCACAGCGCTGGTATTCACTCGAACCTGCTTCACCCAGTCCAGATTGAGTGGTATGCCCTGGTTAGATAACAGCGGGCGCCCATAAAGCGTCGCCAGGGGAGCGCTGGAAGTTGGCAGCAGGCTGTCGGTTACGGGGCTCTCGGCGCGCCCATTGCCAGTCGCGACGACGTCTCTGTAAGGTTTGCTGTTCTCCACCGACACTTAGATGTTCTCCGCCAGAACTGCGATTCTTGCCCTCATCTGCCGGGACCTCAAGCCTAGCAGAGGGCCGGTGTTGAGAGGCAATTGTACGGCAGAATAGGGAAAAAGGACTTGCAGGCACTTTGAGAGCTGCGACTTCTTTGGAGCAGGCGTCGCGCTCGAGTGTCGGCCGGCATTGACTTTGGTCTTGGCATTGACTTTGGTCTTGGCATTTACTTTGGTCAGGCATTTACTTTGGCATTTACTATGGCATTTACTTTGGCCTTGACACTCACAAATCTCGACGCTAGGCTTCGCTAGTCTTTCGGGAACAAATGAGAATCCCTCAATCTGCCACACTCGCAGGTTTTCGACGCTCAGTCTTCTATATTCCCCCCGTACTTGTGCTGGCGCTTCTAGCCAGCTTTTCTGTGCCAGCATCGGCAGCAAAAAAAATTATCTTGGACACCGATCCGGGTACTGACGATGCGCTGGCGCTGATGCTAGCTCTCAACTCGCCCGAACTGGATGTGCGTGCGATCACCGTCGTGCCAGGAAACGTCACCGCGGCAATGGGCCTGGAGAACGCGTTGCGCATGGTCTCGCTGGCAGACCGGTGCGACATTCCGGTAGCGCGGGGCGCGCAACATCCTCTATTCCAGAAGTTGATCACGGCCGAGTTCTGGCATGGCAAGAACGGACTGGCCAACATCGAATTGCCTCCGAGTAAATGCAAGGTTGATTCCCGCTTTGGTCCCGACGTCATCATTCAACTTGTCCACGCCTCGCCCCATGAGATCACTCTGGTTCTAGTTGGTCCGCTCACCAACATCGCACTCGCGGTGGAAAAAGATCCTTCCATCGTGCCACTGGTGAAAGAAGTCATCCTCATGGGAGGGTCGATCAGCGGTGGCAACGTGAATGCCGCCGCTGAAGCCAATATCTACAATGATCCCGAGGCCGCGCAAATCGTCTTCCAGGCGGGATGGCCGTTAACCATGGTGGGTCTTGAAGTCGGCGATAAAGCGCTCTTCACGCACAAGTATCTGGATCAACTCGGACAAACTCACGGCCAGATCAATGACTTCATTTATTCGGTTCTGAAATTCCTGGTGAACCTTTCGGGAACATTTGGCGCTCCCGGATCCCCAATGTACGATCCGTCCGCGGTCGCAGTGGCGGTCGATTCAACGCTGGTCAAAGTGCAGGAGATGCACGTAGAGGTCGAGACTCGGGGAGAGTTCACGCGCGGCGAAACGGTGGGAAATCGCCGCGGACAAGTTGAGCGCAATGTCCTTCACGGAGACCGCTATGTGATCGAGGGCGTCGACAAGATTACGCCCAATGCAAAAGTCTGCGTAGATGTTGACGGTGACCGCTTCTTGCAGCTTTTTGTATCGAGAATTCGCGGTAAGTAGGTCCGACGATTTCGCACACTTCGCAGAGAAGTGAGTAGCAGCGTTTCCCACACCAACCGCTCAAGGAGAAACGATGTTTACACCGCACAGTCTGGGCATCGCTTTGATGATGATGATCACCAGCGCCATCTGCTGGGGCTCATGGGCCAATACTTACAAGGGCGTCAAGAATTATCGCTTTGAGCTCTTCTATTGGGACTATGCGATCGGCATCTTTCTGATTTCTCTGATTCTGGCGTTCACCATGGGAAGCATGGGCGATCCGAGCACAAGTTTTCTGGCCAACGTGCGCACGGCAGATCGCAGCAACCTGGTATATGCGCTGATCGGGGGCGTGATCTTCAATGCGGCGAATCTGCTGCTAGTTGCTGGGATCGAGATGGCAGGCCTGGCGGTGGCCTTCCCCGTAGGTATCGGGATCGCGCTCGTGGTTGGGGTCGGGTTGAGCTACGCTCTGCAGCCGAAAGGAAGTCCTCTTCTTTTGGGGCTTGGAGTGTTGTTCGCCATAGTGGCCGTAATCATGGATGGCAAAGCGTACGCTGCTCTGGGTTTGGCGGGGCGGGTGACCACGCGGAGGAGCATTGTCATCTGCGTAATTTCCGGCATTTTGATGGGGCTTTTTGCACCCTTCGTGACGCGCGCTCTCACCACCGGCAATGCTCTAGGACCTTACAGCATCGCTGTATTCTTCACCTCGGGAGCACTGCTCTCCTGCTTCGTCATTAACGTGTATTTTATGAAGCATCCGCTGGCCGGCCAGCCCGTGCAGTTTGCGGACTTCTTCAAAGCTTCCGGACGCGATCACCTTCTCGGCCTTCTCGGTGGATTCATCTGGGGCACGGGCACAGTTTTCAATTTCGTCGCCGCCAGCTTTACGGGTGTGGCAATATCGTATGCGATTGGGCAATCCGCGCCCATGGTAGCGGCTCTGTGGGGCCTGTTCGTGTGGAAAGAATTCGCCGGTGGTGGCGCGAAAGCGACGAAGTACCTAGCGCTGATGTTCCTCTGCTACGTTCTCGCCATCGTGCTGGTGGCGCGGGCGTATACAACTGCGTCTTGAGCTGGGCTTGCTTATCCTGCTCTCTTTATTCTTGTGATGGCGTCTTCCCTGCTCTCCTTTTCCCAAGCTCGCAGTCGGCTTATCATGGTGTCTGGTAATGCCCGCCCGTCAGCGCGGAGCGCAAGAATTACACAAGCTTCCTTGCTTCAAGAATGCTAAAGGCCTTCTAAATCAGTGAAGTACATGTTTGGCATTGTCTGTGCTCACTAGGCTGCTAACACCCATACATTTCCATGACCCGAGATGGGGCACAACCTGCCAAGAGTTTTGTTGCAGATGCTGCCAAACTCTTGTGGAAAAGCGCCGCAAGCCAGCGATGGAAGTACAATGTTCTCAGGGAATGGTAGCCGAATGGTCAGCAGCAAAATGAAGCTAACTGGCATCAAATGGGCGTCGGGAAAAAGTACGAGGCACAATCACTTTTGAGAACTGGCCAGCTTTTTAGATAATGCAATAGCGGGGTGGGTAAACTGGGCGCGTGCATTGCTCGCGTGAATCGCCAATCACTGCAGCTTCCAGACCCTTGTGGCCTTTGCCAGACGGATGCCGCTAGCTGGTTTGGAGGAGCTGTCGCATGCGACTGTTGAGCGCTCGGCTAATAGTCTCTCTCATTATCGGCGTGACGCTAGTGTCGCTATCGTCCTCGTACTACGAGGTCTTGGTGCAGAAGCAGAGCCTGCGCAGAGATCTTCAACGACGCGCTGAGGTGTTGGGGGAGAGTCTGGCGCGGAATGTTGAGCGCGAACTCGACAGGGATTCAATTCAGGCCCTGCAACGGACGGTGCAGCGCTTCGGAAACCGTGAACACTTGCTGGGCCTGGCTGTATACGATCATCAAGGCCGCCTCATCGCAATAACCAAAGATCTCGCTCCACTCATGTCCACCGCTCCACCCGTAATGTCCCAGGCGTTGAATGAGAATCATGGAGCTGACGTCTTCCAGCGGTTGGGAACTGCCTCGGTCAACATCTATGCTTTGCCCCTGCATCGCCAGGAGGATGTCAGGGGCGTACTAGCGATCGTGCATGATGCCGGCTATATCAAGGATCAAAGTCTTCGTATCTGGCGAGAAACATTCCTCAGCGCCCTGGCCCACGTATTTCTCATAGTCCTCATCACCTTGTTGATAGTCCGTTGGAGCATCGCAGGACCAATCGCCCGCACTGCGCAGTGGATGCGAGCCCTTCGCACCGGTCGCGCATCTTCGACGCGCATCAAGGTGCCGGACATGGAACTCTTCCGCCCGCTGGCACGTGAGGTCGCAACCTTTGCGGAAACGCTGACCACCGCCCGATCCGCCGCGGAAACCGAGGCTCGGCTACGCGAGGAGGGACAATCCCAGTGGACGGCCGACCGGCTCGCCGTTCATATTCGCTCCCGTTTGGGAGACGGGCGACTTTTCGTGGTCTCCAATCGTGAGCCCTATATGCACACCCGGCGTGGCAAATTCCTGGAAGTTAGCGTTCCGCCCAGTGGACTGGTAACCGCACTCGAACCGGTGCTCTGCGCCTGCGACGGAACATGGATCGCTCACGGCAGCGGTGATGCCGACATGGAAGCGATTGACCACCATAACCGTTTGCGCGTACCGCCAGAGGATCCGCAATACACGCTGCGGCGGGTATGGCTCACCAAAGAGGAAGAGGAAGGCTACTACTACGGGTTTGCCAATGAGGGTCTTTGGCCTCTCTGCCACATCGCGCACACCCGGCCGATCTTCCGTGCCAATGATTGGCAACATTACCAGGCTGTCAACCACAAGTTCGCTGACGCTTTGCTCGAAGAGATGGAAGGCACGATAAACCCGGTCGTTCTGGTGCAGGACTACCATTTCGCGCTGCTGCCCCGGCTTATCAAACAGAGACGACACGATGCTCGGGTGGCAATTTTCTGGCATATTCCTTGGCCCAACCAGGAGGCATTCGGCATTTGCCCTTGGCAGCGAGAACTAGTGGATGGACTCCTGGGCGCCGACCTGATCGGTTTCCATATCCAGTCGCACTGCAATAACTTTCTCCAGACAGCCGATCGAATTGTGGAATCGCGCATCGATCGCGAACGTTTTTCCGTACAACGCCACGGTCATCTAACCGTGGTGCGGCCATTCCCGATCAGCGTGGACTTCGTCGCGGACGCAGGTGGAGAAACTGCGCAGGAGCCAGCCTATGTGGAGCGTTCGGCCTTGCTAAAGGCATTGGGAATTGAAGCCGCGTTCGTGGGTGTGGGCGTCGACCGTTTGGACTACACAAAGGGCATTTTGGAGCGCTTCCTGGCTATCGAGCGCTTTCTCGAGAAGTATCCACGGTATCAGGGCCAATTCACATTTATCCAGATTGGCGCTCCAAGTCGCAGTCACATCAAGCGTTACCACGATCTGCAAGCTGAGGTCGAGGCAGAAGCCGACCGCATCAACTGGCGCTTTCGACTCGACAGGTGGAAGCCGATAGTCTTACTGAACTGGCAGCACAGCCATAAGGAAATTCAGGCTTACTACCGGGCCGCCGATCTCTGCCTGGTAACCTCGCTCCACGATGGCATGAATCTAGTGGCGAAGGAGTTTGTGGCGGCACGGAGCGACGAGCGGGGGGTTCTGATCCTTAGTTGCTTTACCGGTGCGGCGCGAGAGTTGACCGACGCGTTGCAAGTAAATCCCTACGACATTGACCAAACCGCAGAGGCCATTCACGCCGCCCTGGAAATGGAACCGGAAGAGAAGCAGTTGCGCCTCCAGCGTATGCGGAAGATAGTCCGAGAGCACAATGTTTACCACTGGGCGGGAACTCTGATTGCGGATCTTTGCGAACTCCGTCTGGAGGTTTCTGAAAAGGCCCGTAAGGCTCACCAGGGCGCACCCGTCGCATGACTGTGAGGAGGAAATGTTGTTGAGCACGGTTGATGAAAACGAAGTTGAACCGTTCCTGCGCTCTGTAGCGCAATCGCAGAATTCTGCGCTGCTGTTGGATTATGACGGTACGCTGGCGCCATTTTCTATTGATCGCAAACGGGCTCTTCCCTACGCCGGGGTGACAACCCTGCTTCAAGAACTTGTGGATACTGGCCGTACTCGCGTTGTGATTATCAGCGGCCGAAATGCTTATGAGGTGGGTCCTTTACTTGGCGTCAAGCCGTGTCCCGAAATCTGGGGGTCTCATGGCCTGCAACGCTTGTTGCCCGATGGAACCTGTGAGATGCCGGAGATAGATCAGGACGCCATGCAAGCCTTGGCTGATGCGGGTCGCTGGTTGACGTATCAGGGACTGCAGCAAATGGCAGAGCCCAAGCCGGGAAGCATCGCGGTCCACTGGCGCGGACTCGACGAACCATCGGCGATTAAGCTTCGTGGAAGAATTTTGCTGGGCTGGTCCCCTCTGGCGGACCGCGCTTCGCTCACTCTTTTGGAGTTCGACGGCGGGGTTGAACTTCGTGTTCCCGATCGCGACAAAAGTGATGCGGTTCGAACCATCCTTGATGAAATTGGGCCCGACGCTCCAGTTGCCTACCTGGGGGACGATGCCACTGACGAACTTGCTTTCCAAACTCTTCAGGACCGGGGCTTGACCGTGTTGGTGCGGCCTCAGCGTAGGAACACCTCAGCCCAAGTGTGGCTCAAGCCCCCGGCAGCATTGCTGGAGTTTTTGTTCCGTTGGCTGGAGGCATGCCATACCGGTGAATTAGAGGCGAGCGCAAATTTGAGGTAGGAGTCATGAGCACGGAGCAGAGGCAACCAGCGCCTCCTCGCAAGCCCGGAAAACCCTTCTACTTCAATACCTCCGAACACCTGTTGCGCATCGGCCGCGAGCGAGCCAGCACGCTCTCCGAGTTATTGGAGACACTGCGCCAGTGTCCTGATGATTCGATCTTTCAGCACACCTTCAGGACGCTCCAAGAACATCACTTTATCCGCCAAGGCTTCTCCAATGATTTTGCGCATTGGAGTCTCTTCGCCTGCCACGAACCGATTCTGGCCGAGCAACTGGCCAGTGTTGATGTTCGGGACTTTACTTCCATTGAAGGCCTGCGAAGACAGATGGTAGAAATGGTAGACGAATTTCTTAAGGAACATCCGCGGGCGGGCAGCCGGACTGCTCACGAACCGTTCTATTTTTGCGCCGCCGACATCGTTGTTTTGCCGACGTCGTTTGCTCCCGACTCGCTTCCGGGTTTTGTGGAAGGTCTGCGGAAAGTCAGCATCCATTCTATCCATCACCACTTCATTGAGGCTCGCCTGCGTTTACGGCTGATGTCCAATGACTTCTCTCAATGGCTGGACGAGGCATTGGGTATGACGCAAGCCGCCCAGTCGATCGAACGCATTGACATCTATACGAACACCATGGAAGGGGTGCGCTATCAGATCGCCCGGATCGTAGAACAAGCGCAGAACTGAATTTAGGTTATGAAATCTGCCCAGAGGCGCACTTCAGAACAGGCTCCCGTTACCCAATCGAAGACTGCGAATGAGGTCGTGCCAGAGCAGCGAGGCTCTGCACCGGTTCTGCCTGCCGAGGCCCCGCCTTCTAACGGCCGAGGGCTACCCAGTAGCGTTTTGACGCCGCCTGCGCCGTCCCCCGCTGCGCATTTGGATGACTACGAGAGCGTCATCGGTCAGGGTGAGGTGGACGCCCTGCGCTTTCTGGCACATGAACTGAAAGGCAAGACGCTTAAGATGGTGAACTCGACCGCGGTAGGAGGCGGCGTTGCGGAGATGTTGAATGGCATCGTTCCACTCCTTTCCGAGCTCGAGGTGCCCGCCCATTGGGACGTGATCACCGGTGGCAACGATTTTTTTGAAGTCACCAAGGCTTTTCACAATGCGCTTCAGGGTACTCCGTATCAACTCACCAAGCATGCTCAGGAGATTTTTCTGATGTACAACGAGCAGAATCTGCAGCGGATGCAATTTGATGAGGAGTTAGTAGTAATTCACGATCCGCAACCCGCCGCTCTCATTCAGGCCCGCGACAACAGCTCCGCCAAGTGGGTGTGGAGATGCCACATCGATCTCTCCAATCCCAATGCTGGGGTTTGGGATTTTCTTCGTCCCTTTGTCGAACAATTCCATGCCGCGATTTTCTCGTCGCAATCGTTTGCCCGCCAGCTTCCGATCCCGCAATATCTCTTTTATCCCTCTATCGATCCGCTTTCGGAAAAAAACAAGCATCTCGACGACTCCGTCGTGCAGAAGGTGTGTGACCAGTACAAGCTGGCTAAGAAATACGTTGACTGCCAACTTGTATTGGCGGGCGGCGGAGCTACGGACGATCCCGAAGGTGCTGCAGTCTTGCAAGAGGTCAAAGAAGCCGCAGGCAGCGACCCCGACCTAATCATCCTCGATCTTCCCCCTTGGTGTGCGCTCGAAATCAACGCCCTTCAGCAGGCCTCCACGTTGGTGATTCAGAAGTCTCTAAGGGAAGGATTCGGTCTGACAGTCACAGAAGCATTGTGGAAAGCAAAACCCACAATTGCAGGGGCCGTAGGAGGCATTCCTAACCAGATCATTCACAAGCTCACCGGTGTTCTGGTGCACTCCGTGGAGGGATGCGCCTTCCAGATACGCTATCTGCTTACGCATCCTGAATTTGCCCGCCGCATCGGCATGAATGGCCGAGAACACGTAAGAGAGAATTTCCTGATTACCAGTGACGTAAAACGCTGGCTGCTTCTATTCCGCACTCTCTGTGGTCAGCAACCGGCGTGAGCGACGATGGACGCGGCAACCGGTAGACAATTTCTTCACCGAGCTGACGTCGGAGATTTCTTGGCAATTCCTTCCCAGCTTCAGAATAGTCCGTCGGTCTCCCTTTGGACTGGACAAACGAAAGAAAGCGATATAAAAAGAAATGGCAATCAAAAGTCGCGTTGAATTCCGAACAATCCTGTCCTGAAGAATAATGTGCTAAACGAAGAGCGCCGCCGTGCCATTCTCGAGATGCTTGGTCGCAATGGGCGGGTGCTGGTGACGGAGATTGCGCACCAGTTCGATACCTCTCAGGTCACCATTCGAAAGGATCTCGAGGTTCTGCACGCTCAAAGACTGGTCCATCGCACTCATGGGGGTGCGCTACCGGCCCGCGAGGGCGCTCTTGAAGATCCAAGCCTTCGAGAAAAAGAACAGCTCCAGCGACAGGAGAAGCTCCGGATCGCTGCGGCTGCGGCACGTCTGGTGAAAGAAGGCCAGGTTGTGATTCTCGACTCCGGTACCACCACGACCGGCATCGCCAGAGCTTTGCGCAACTTTCATAACATTACGATCATCACGAACGCCGCAAATATTGCCGCGGAGCTGTCAGGAGCCCCTGTGGAAGTCATCCTTACAGGTGGTACGCTTCGCAAGAATTCGTTTTCTCTGGTTGGTCCGATCGCGGAAGAAACCCTCCGTCGGTTGAACGCCGACATACTCTTCCTCGGCGTGGACGGTTTTGACGTCCACTATGGCTTGAGCACGCCAAACCTTCTTGAAGCCAAAGTCAACCGGGTGATGGTTGAAGTTGCAAAGCGAACCGTGGCGGTCTGTGACTCGAGCAAGTTTGGCCGTCGAAGCTTATCTTTGATCGTTCCACCAAACGCCTTGCAGGCAGTTATTACTGATCGCGGCGTCCCTAAGTCAGATCTGCGGGCGCTCAAGAAAGTCGGGATAGAGGTAAACCTTGTCTAATCGAAAAGGCACGAACTCCTTAGTTTCGGCCCCTGGCGCGCATTCCCTCGCCGAGATACTCTCCCAGCCACAATTCTGGAGTGGTTGCATAACGGAGCTGCCGCGCAGCGGTACGATGGCAAACCTGCGCCAGGACTTCGGCTCCGCAACCGAATGGCTGTTCATTGGCTGCGGCTCCAGTTGCTACATCGGCCTCGCAGCAGCAGCAACCTGCAGTGCCATCACAGGAAAAAGAGCACGCGCCATTCCAGCATCTGAGCTCCTGTTGTTTCCGGATATCGTTCTTGCGGGTTCACAGGAGATTGCGGCCGTTGTAATCTCTCGTTCCGGTCGCACCTCCGAGACGTTGAAAGCGGCCCAGTTTCTGGAGCGCGAGAAAGATGTGCGTACTCTTGCCATCACCAGCACTGTTGGTCAACCTCTCGAGCAGATCGCCACCAGCACTCTCCCGCTGCTTCCTTCTGAGGAGGAAAGCACGGTGATGACGCGTTCTTTCACTTCCATGGTGCTGGGGTTGCAGTATCTGTCAGCTTTCTTGGCGGACGATCACACATTTTCCAAATCGCTTAGCGCTCTGCCTGCATTGGCGGATACCGCCCTGGTAGCTTTGCACCCACGAATCCGAGAATTTCTCAGCGCGCGGCAGTTCGCCGACTATGTCTGCCTGGGGCAAGGCCCTTTCTACGGCTTGGCCTGCGAAACTGCGCTCAAGATTACCGAGATGTCAGCCTCTTACGCTCAGAGTTTTCACACTTTGGAGTTCCGTCACGGGCCGAAGGCTATTGTGAGTCCCGAGACTCTTGTGATTTTTCTGCTCTCCGAACGAGGCTACGACGCCGAGTGTGACGTGTTGGAGGAGATCAAGAGCTTGGGTGGAACCACTTTGACGCTCACCAACCAGGCGGATGAGCGCGCCCGGGCTGCATCCGATCTGCTAATCGAGTTTGGCTTCGAACTACCCGAGCTGGCGCGGATGGCGCCGTACGTTTTCGCAGGGCAACTTATAGGTCTGTATGGGGGGCTGAAGAAGGGCCTCAATCCTGATCATCCACGCAATTTGAGTCGCGTAGTCATCCTCAACGAATAGGATTCGCGGAGTGCGACACACCATTTCAGGGTTTAGGTCGATTCCCGGCGAAGTAAATCCTAGTGCCGCTATCTTGACACTTCCACTAGCAGATGGTCCTTGAAATCGGTTCTTAGTCGTGGTGCGTTGTCGGCTGTGGCCTCGACTGTACCCAAGTCTTTGCCGTTCGCGTAGTCAATCACGTGATATGAACCGGGTGTGAGGCCGCGCAATTCCACTTCGCCTCTCCATTGTGCAGCGGTAGGAGCGAAGAACGCGTAATACATCTTGCCGTCCTTCTCAATCGCGTACCCCTCGGGCAGGTCATAACCGTCGACGTAAAGATTGCGGAAGATGCCTTTGGAAAGCATCTTTTCGTTGTAAATCCCGATCCATTTCTTCCAGTGAGCTTCTTTATCGGCAGTCAGCAGCACAGGTTTATACTTCGGGCCGGGATCAGGCCACACGAATTTTGTTCCCACCACACCGCCAGCCCCGATGGTCGAGGCAAAATCGCTGCCGTGCTCTGACCACTCGTTGCCCACACGAGTCATCTCTGAAAGCTCCACATGATCGCCGTATACAGCCGCTTCGGGTCCGAGCAGCGCTTTGTACATCTTGATGCGGCGACGCACCTGCACGGCGCCGACCGGGTCAGCAGTCACTGCCTGGTCCATGTAGGGCAACCAGGCCAGGGATGGCGGAGTTCCACAAGGGCAGCTTTGCGTCACACTCTCAGGTTTTATTGAGCGCGTGGTCTGAAAAATGACTTTGTACACGTCAGCCATTGCATTAACTGAGTCCTGCGGCGACTTGTGATGATGCGCCGGGTTGTAGCACATGGGCACGCTGTAGATGTTGTCCAGCTTGGAGCCGTCGAAACCCCAGTCGCGAATAAACTTCTCCGTCAGCTGCCTGTAGTAGGCCTGTACCTCGGGCACTGCCGGACACAGCGCGGCCAAGTTGCGGGTCATACGGGCACGCTTGCCGTTCTTGTCGAGGATGAACCAATCGGGATGCTCCTGTGCCACCTTTGAGACGACATATTTGTGCGACTCCCACTTGCCCTGACCGTCTTCGGCGGCCAAAGGCAGCCACCACAATTGAACCAACTCTCCCTGCTTGTGGAAATCGTCGGTCATCTTCTTAATGGAATCGCCCGGAAATGTGTCCGGTCGCGGATTCCAGTCGCCATAGGTGTCGAACCAGCGGTCATCCAAGGTTGCCCACTTGATGCCGAATTCTTTCAGCTTAGGCACAGTGCCCAACATTTGTGCCGGTGTAACATTGAATTCGTATCCCCAGCCGCACCAGCTCACGTTGTATGCCTCGCTCGACGGCTTAGGAATTTCCCAGCCTTCCTTTTGCAGAACGCTTGACCACAGACGCAACGGCTCATAAAAGTCCCCGTAATAGACCGCAACGAAACTGCGCGGTGTCGAGTAGCTCTCACCTGGCTTGAGGGTTGTGTCCGCTGGAATACTAACGGCCGTGCTTACTCGTCCGTCGCGCTCCACTTTGACCGGCAACGAGAGCGATAAAGGAAGCGTTTCGACGTGGCCAATGGCTTCTCCGACCGATGCGGTCCAGAACGCCAGCACTGGAATGCCCCCGCCGTAACCGCCCTTTACGATTCCACCCATCAGGTTTGGCTGGGAGAACCGGCTCGTGAGCTTGACAACGTCGTCCTTGCCCCATTCGTAGCTTGAGCCCTGATACGACCACATATCATATGGATGCTCTTTCACCATGTGGGAATTGAACCTGTGTTGCTGTTCGACGATGTGGTCAAGGTGATACTCGGAGTTTCCCGTGTCAGTGTAGGCGACACTACTGAGCAGAATATTTGGGAAGTCGTCATAGACTTCGACATGCAATGTCCGTCGAAGACTTGTGCCAGAAGGCCCCATGGGCTGGGCTGGAATTTCTACATGCTTCCCGCGTCCGAGCTTCCCGATAGCTTCGGTAATTCTTGTTTGGCCGAAATCCAGTGTGAAATGAATTTCTTTCCCCTCCTGCACCAGGTAGTCGCTCTCCTCGGGGTTGCCCGGGCGCGGGTCATCGAGGCTAAGTTGCTGTCCACCTTTCAACAGCCAGGCTTGGATATATCCAGAGGGCAAAATTTGGAATTCGGCGGTGCTGGTGGTTAGCACCACCGGACCGCCGGGTGTTACCACGGCCGAGATCTTGGACGGTTCTGAGTGAGGTTCAGCCTGCTTCTTCGCTGTCCGGGTGCAACCCGCGAGCAGCAACATCGTTCCGACCGCGACAACGATGAGTTTCCGCGAGCCAGCGCAGCGTTTAGTCCGATAGTAGAGCTGTTTCATTGGGTTGCCTTTCGTTCTTGTGCCCCGCCTCTAAACTGGTGGAAGAGCCGTTCCGCATTCAGGTGATAAACCTTCTCCAGCACGCTGTCAGGCAATGCCATCCCGTATATTTTCCACCGCCCCTGTCCGGGATATCCCCAATAGTCAAAATATTCATCTGCTGTTTCCAGCCAGCGAAAGTGGTTTCGGTACATTTCTTCGTCCATGCCATTGTCGGTGCCGAACATGATCCGGTCCTGATACTTCAAGAAAAACTCTCGCGCCCTCCGCGGTTGCCGGCCTAATTCCGCCTGGCGCGCGCCGAATTCGACCATCATATTGGGATATCGGTCCAGTTCGGCGGAAACGTAGTCGAGATTCTCGGGCCAGTTGGTTCCCAGACGGGATCTAGCCGAGGATCGTCCACCCGGATCAACTTACCGGTTTTATCCTTCACGCCCAGACCTAGATCTTTTAAGATCTTCAGGCCGCGCGCGCCTCGCGATACAGCGTCATCAAGCTGTGCTACCATCTCCTGGCTGAAGCTGGGATCGTCTATTTTTGACCAGTCGATCTGCGAGAAAACGACGAAGCGCCCAGGATAGGGCTTGACCATCGTGTCCAGCACTCTCTGAAGTTTCTCGCCCCACATACCGGTGAGAATCACAACCGTTTTAACGTTGGTGTTGTCCATTACCTCAATTACCCGTCGTAGAGGCATGGGATCATCGATTCCCTGCGCGTCGTTGACATGATTGTGTACGTCGATCACGTAATATTTGGCCCGCTCGACTTTGTGGGCAGCGGCGTGCAGCATCGAAGTCGGGTTAAAGTCTTTCAGGAGCAGCGTCTTTTTCTGATTTGCATCGGCAGCGGACTTGTAACCGATCTCTGGAGACTGGGTGGGAGACTGTCGGGCATCTTGTGCTCCGGCCCAGGAGGTGAGGAAGATCACGCTGATGGACGTAGTTTTATGCAGCCTACTCATGCTTCGGCCCCCGAGCAATCCGACTTTCGAATTCTTTCATTTCAGCGCGCTATCGGTTCCTACTCCTTCCGATTCTGCGAAATTGATACGAAGTTCCCGCACATCGCTTCCATGCGTGACCGTGTGCGTCCAAGTTTTTTTCGTAGAGCTATGGCGCTGGGCCGGGTTTTCCCAAGCCGGCACCTTTTTACCTTGACAAGGTTATATAACGAAAGTAAAAGTAAGCGTTCGTAACTATACAGCAAAACTTGTTCGCGCGGAAACGGATTCAGCGCGCCACTTCCACTTGCGGGGACGTCTACCACAGCTTCACTGTACAGCTCGAGGAGGATCGCGATGCCGAGGTTGGCAAGTCGTCGCCTGATCGTTTTCGCCGTAGTCACTCTCGTCCTTGGTTTCCCGACCTTCGCGCGAGCGCAAAAGAATGCCGGCAGCATGGTCGGTACCGTGAAGGATGCAACCGGCGCTCCAGTCAGTAATGCCAAGGTTACGGTCACAGCTGTTGAACGGGGCAGCACCTTTTCCGCCACGACCAATGATGCCGGAGAGTACGTGGTGGGGCCCCTTCGAGTCGGCCGTTACATCGTTATGGTCGAGCACCCCGGATTCAAGAAGGCGGTCTCCGAGCCCGTCAACCTCGACGTGCAACATCTCATCGGCAATGTGCACGCGACTCCGTGTGTCCCCGGCACGTTCTTTAACACTTGCGCCTTTGGAGAACCTGCTTTGGGCGCCTTCGGGAATGTTCGTCGGAACAGCGTGCAGGGCCCGGGCTATCAGATTTGGGACTTCTCGCGGTTCAAGAATTTTCCGATTTCTGAGCGCACAAAATTGGAATTCCGTGCGGAGTTCTTCAACCTGTTCAATCATCCCAACCTGCAATTTGCTAAGTCCGGGCCGCAGAATTCCATCGACACGATAACCTTTGGGACGCCGCAATTTGGATTCCTGACGGCGGCACGCGACCCACGTCAGATTCAGTTTGCACTGAAGCTTTCGCTTTAAAGGCTGAACAGAACGGAAGGATATTCAACAAAATGCGGCGGAAGCGTCGGTGCATGCGGCTAGTGCTGTGTCTTAGCGTGATTGTCTTACCGCGGGCTTTCGCCTCTCGGCAGTCATCCAATCTCACTGAATTGGAAAGCGGCTGGAGAATAGCCTCCGCCAACAATATTTCAGGGGATGAAGCTTTGATCTCCCAGGGTGGCTACGACGCTTCCCGCTGGTATGCCGTCAAGCACATGCCCGCCACAGTCTTGCAAGTGCTCGAAGACAACGGAGTTTACAAGAATCTGTACTACGGCATGAATCTCACCCCGCCGGGAGACCTTTGGAAGCAAGACTGGTGGTATCGCACGACCTTTTCTGCGCCGCCAGGGCACGACCTGTACTCCCTCATCTTCAAAGGCATTAACTATCGAGCAGACATCTGGCTCAACGGGCACAAAGTCGCGGATTCCTCGCAGGTTGTCGGCATGTACGACAGCTTTGAGTTTGATGTCACGAAATTTATTCGTGTGGACGGGCCCAATGTGCTCGCTGTGAAGATCACTCCGGAGAGAGGACTGCTCTCCGAAGATGGCTTCGTAGTCGGCGACCATCTGGTTGAGCTGGCTGACAGTTGGCTCGACTGGATCAATTGGAAGTACATCGGCTACCACGATCCTGCGCACAAGGTAAACATTCCGTTCGTGCCTGATCGCAACGCCGGAGTCTGGAAGCGTGTTTTCCTGAGCACAGCCGGCTCGGTTACGATTCGCAGTCCTTATGTCGTCACCGATCTACCCTTGCCGGCGCTCACTCCTGCTGCTCTTACCGTCTACTGTAATCTTCGCAACCATAGCGAGAAGCCCGTGGCAGGAGTTCTTCGTGGAGAAATCTCGCGACCAGGGAAAGCGACCATCGCTTTCGAAAAAAACGTCACGTTGCGGGCGTCAGAAACGGCCGAATTTGCATTCACATCTTCGGAAGTGACCCAGCTCTCGGTTCCGGATCCTGAGTTGTGGTGGCCTTACCGCTGGGGCAAGCCGAACCTCTATCACCTGAAAATGGATTTCGCGTCGGATGGCAAGACTTCTGATTCTCAGGAAATTGATTTTGGGATTCGCAAAGTCACGCAAGCCCGCGATCAGGACAACAGCTTCCCTGATATTGGCAGCGGCGGAGGCAATTTCTACCTTCAGATCAACGGCCGCGATTACCTGATCCGCGGCGCGGCTTACACTCCAGATCTCCTTTTCAAAAACGACCCCGACCGGGACGCTGCCATCGTGAGCTACGTGAAAGACCTCGGATTGAATCTGATCCGGTGGGAGCTGAAGATTGCAGATGAGACCATGATTGATCGCGCTGATCGGGAAGGTATTCCCGTCATGCTGGGCTGGATGTGCTGCACGCAATGGGAGCACTGGAGTTTGTGGAGCGCCGAAGATCAGTGGGTTGCCCGGGCCAGCTTGCGCGCGCGCCTGAATGAATTGCGCGCACATCCGGCGGTCGTGCTTTGGGCAAATGGGAGCGACGGCCTGCCTCCCGACCCGGTTCTCAATGACTATCACCAGATAGAAAAAGAGCTCCACTGGCAGAACGCCATTGTGGATACAGTGGCGGAGAGAAACCGCACATGGAGCGGCGTTCACATGGTCGGCCCTTACGTGTGGCGGCCGCCTTACTATTGGTTCAGCGATGTCTACGGCCCTGCCCGGGGATCCTCCGCCGAAGAAGGCGACAATGAAACCATCCCGCCTCTGGAAAGCTTAAAGAAGTTCATTCCTGCCGATCACGTTTGGCCTCCCGATGACTACTGGTACTTTCATGCCGGGGGAAATGAGGGAGGCAACAATACGCTGGCGAATATTCGCCGAGCGATCGATCAGCGTTACGGCCCGACCAACAGCGCGGAGGAACTGGCAAAGAAAGCTCAGTTGGCCTACTACGAAGATGTTCGCGCGCAATACGAAGCGTACGCAACCCACTGGTCCAACCGAAAAATGGTGATGCATTGGATGATGAACAGTCCCTGGCCATCCTTCTTCGGACATCTCTTCGACTACTACTTCAAGCAGGGCGGCGGTTACTTCGGGGCCAAGAAGGCGATGCGACCGGTTAGCGTGGTGTGGGACTACTATGCGACCGCCGACCGCAGCACGGCTCACGTGTACGCCGTGAATCAAACTGCTGAGCCTCTACAGCACGTGAATGTGTCGGTGGCTTTTTACAGCGTCGATGGAACCCGCAAGTATGTCAATGAAACGAAAGACATCGAGGTGGCTCCTTATTCGTCGCTCGCAGCGATGTCGGTGGCGCGGATTTCAGGTCTCAGCTCAAGCTATTTCGTCCGTTGCCGCATGAGCGCAGCCGACGGCAGCGTTCTCGCCGAAAACACTTACTGGGAATCCACAACGGACGACGACATGGGCAGTCCTAACAATGATGACCAGTTCACGACTAAGCTCGTGAAGTGGGCTGACCTGACCGCCCTAGATACAATGCCCCGGAGTGAAGTAACAATTTCGAGCACGCTCTCCGCAGCGAACGGGGAAACCACGGCCAAAATCACCCTCACAAACCGCTCCCATCACATAGCCTTCTTCTTGCGCGCAGAAGTCACAAAGACCGCCGATGGCGAGGAAGTCCTGCCCATCACCTACGAGGACAATTACATCACCCTCTATCCTCACGAAGCACGAACACTCGCGGCCAAATTTGCAACCTCCGCTTTGGAGGGTGGCCGTGCTTCTTTGCGCGTTGAGGGTTACAACGTGGTCAAGAAGATCGTGCCGCCGAGTCAATAGCCGTAAGAGCGAGATGCGCGCGCTGATCCAGAAGTCGCAGCACCTTGGTCCGTACAACATCAACTGCGAAGCTCGCCTTGCCCTGGGTGAACTGGAGATGAAACTTAATTTTCCTCGGGCCGCGCTCAATCTCATCTCCCTGGCAGCGGAGATTCGCAGTCGGGGCACTCGAGCTCGTCGCTCGACAGGCGGAGCAGGCGATCACGCCAATAAGCTGGCACAGTAGTTTCAGCACTGACCTGAAAGCGCGGCCATGGTGGCGGCAGCTAAGCGAAGCCTGAATAGATATTCAAGCTGTTCATGCCTTTGATTGGTCCAGGTAATGCGTGTCCGATACTCCGCGTAGGAGTTTGGCGGCGGCCTCGGGCGTGATGTCGCGTTGCGGCATCGCCAGCATCTCGTAGCCCACCATAAACTTTCTCACCGTCGCTGACCGTAGCAGCGGTGGATAGAAATGTGCGTGCAAATGAAATTCCACGTGAGCATCGCCATCGGTTGGCCGCTGATGAAAACCCATGGTATACGGGAACGAGGTCTGGAATAGATTGTCGTAGCGAGTCGTCGTCCGCCGCAGTATCTCCGCCAGGCCCGTACGCTCCACGTCGGTCAGTTTGTCCACCGCCGTAACAGGTCTCCGACTGAGCAGCAGAGTCTCAAACGGCCATACCGCCCAGAATGGCACGAGAAGAACAAAGTGATCGTTGGCCAAGACCAATCGTTCCTTCTGCTCTAGTTCCAGCTTGAGATAATCCTCCAGCAAGCTTGAGGCATGACTTTGCTGATATTCGCCAAATGACTGCAACTCTTTCGCCAATTCGTTCGGCAAAGATTCGTTGGCCCAAATCTGCCCATGCGGATGCGGATTGCTGCACCCCATCATCGCTCCGCGATTCTCGAAGATCTGCACCGATCGGATCCGCGGCTCACTTCCAAGTTCAGAAAACTCGTCGCACCAGGTGTCCACCACGCGTCGTAATTCCACGACTGCCATTCGCGCAATGGTCAGATCGTGACGGGGTGAAAAACAAACTACGCGACATCGGCCTGCTTCGCTGCGGGCAATCAAAAGTCCCTTTTCCTCAACCTCCCAAGCCTGGGTTTCGGGCTTCAACGCAGCAAAGTCATTATCAAAAACAAAAGTGTGGGTATAAGGCGGATTCTTCTCGCCGCCAGCGCGCACGTTGCCAGGGCAGAGATAACAAGCGGGATCAAAGGTCACCTGGGTAGGGCTGGAAAGGTTTTCGAGCTGGCCTTCCCAGGGTCGCTGGGTGCGGTCGGGCGCAACCAGCACCCATTCCCGAATGAGGGGATTGAAACGACGATGCGGAGACGTTGTCAATTGGATTCGATTCATCGTGTCGCGCAGCGCATCCATGCGGCGATGCCTGTCAAAGCGTCTGGCCCACTCCATCGGCAGCGGTACAGACGTAAACATCTGGCTTCATACCTGTGGATTGCTCGTAAGCTTCGCTTACCGTCAACCTGAATGATTCAACGTAATCGCAACGGACCAGATTGATGGTGCAGCCGCCAAAACCACCGCCCATCATGCGTGCTCCGTATACGCCCTCGGCTTGCATAGCGAGCTCCACCATAAGGTCGAGCTCCCGGCAACTTACTTCAAAATCGTCGCGTAGGCTCACATGCGATTGACCCATCAATTCGCCAACGGCCTCCAGATCTTCTTGCTCCAGTGCCGCGGCGGCTTGGAGGACGCGGATGTTTTCCTGGATGACGTGACGGCACCGGCGCAGAATCGTTTCCGGCAACTCTGAGCGACAAGCCGCAAGATCGGCAAGTGATGCGTCCCGCAAGGCCCGCACGCTCGGATGATTCTTAGCGATATATCCGACTCCGGCCTCGCACTCGGATCGCCGCAGGTTGTACTGACCAGTGGCATGATTGTGTTTAATCATGGTGTTACATATCACCAGGCGCGCGTCTCCGCGGAGGGGCAATAGGCGATATTCCATAGAGCGGCAGTCCAGCAATAATGCATGATCGCGTTTTCCATGACTGGCAATGAACTGATCCATAATTCCGCACCGCGCTCCGACAAACTCATTTTCGGCTTGCTGGCACAGTCGAGCGAGCTTGGTCAGGTTTATGGTTTGACCAGTCATCTCCAACAGCGCGTAGCCGACGGCGACTTCCATAGACGCGGACGAGCTCAACCCAGCGCCCT
>WNFA01002015.1_pt1 | contig 24157 bp, 23 predicted proteins | sample 5400481 | NCBI WGS metagenome assembly WNFA01 (sample SAMN13153340, study PRJNA577476) | soil metagenome | isolation source: 120 cm saprolite under Douglas fir tree site 2 hole 1 replicate 2 | place: USA:California | collected 2015-04-18 | reverse complement strand
GTGCGGCTGCCCTCCAGGGCGCGCAGGGCGGCGGGTTTCTCGCGGCTGGTCAGCAGCAGGCAACTCTGGTGCGCCGTTTGGGCCACCTGCCGCAGCAGGGGCTCATAGGCTTCCAAGCCAGGACGCAGCCGCCCCAGCACATTGCCCTCTTCCAGCAGGACTTCCAGGTTGTCGAGGACCAGCAGCACCCGCCTGCTGCGCAGCTCCTCCAGCAGCAGGCTCAGGCGTCGCTCCAGGCTCTGGGGCACGACACCCAGCGGCTCGGGCGACAGCACCGAGAGGCAGTCATCGAGCAGGGCGGAGCAGTCGGGGGCATCGCGCAACGAGCGAAAGAGCACCACCACGAAGTGCCCCGCCAGCTGCTGCATGGCGCGCACCACCAGCGCTGACTTGCCCATGCCGCCCATGCCCAGCACGCTCACCATCCGACAGCCCTCCTCGACCACCCAGCGCGCGAGCGTCGCCAGTTCCGGCTCGCGGTCATAGAAGTTGGCCACTGCCAGCGCATCCCCCCACTCCAGCCGTGGCCCTGGCGTCGGCTGAGCCGCGGGCAACGCACCTGGTCGGGGTGCCTCCAGCGGCACAGGTGGCAGGAGGGTCAGCGCAGGACGCGGCCGACCGAGTAGCGCCGCGAGCCAGGCTTCATCGAAGAGCAGCTTCTGATGGGCGGCGTGCCAGAGGGCACGGATCTCCTCGGCCTCACGCCCGGCGGCAAAGGCCGAGGCTCGCACTCCCAACGCAATGAGCTGTTGGAGATGCTGCGCTTTGGGATAACTGAGGCCTCCCTCCCACTCCGTCACCGCCCGCCGCGAGACATGCAGCAGCTCGGCCAGGCCCGCTTGGGTCAGGCCGATGTGTGTCCGCAGCGTCAGCATCCGCTGGCCGAAGGCATAGTCGCGCTCACCATACAAGGACCTGTTCATCGCTGGTCTCCCTTCTGCCTGACTCAGCAGAGGGCACCACTAGGAAGCGAGAGGAAGTGAGATGTCATCTGCTGTACAGTGACTTCCGCCTCTCACCTCCGGTATACTGATAGCTAGCGGGTGCGCCCTCCATGCGGGTCAACGCCTGTCTAGGGGTGGATGGAGGGCTAGGCGAAGCGACTCCATCCACCCCCTGCGATTGTCTTCCCCTATGATAGCACATGTGCTGGCCAACGAGGAGCAAGCAGGTGGCTCCCGCGCCGCTGGTATCTGTCCCCCAGAAGTAAAGCAAGTGGAAGTGACATGCCATCTGATGCACGCTGACTTCTCCCGTCCATTCTACTACACTGTTGTTTGAGGAAGTCATTTTTTCGGTCCTCACAGCAGGGAAACAGCGAGCAAAACGTTACGGATGAGGAGATGAACTGAACCACCTCTTGAAATGGGAAGGTGGAAAGGAGGAAGAGCATGTCATATATCCGACAAGGGAAACACACCGCCTCGCAGGATACGGACCCCTCGGATGGCATCCTGCTGGGACGATCTCAGGCAGGCGACGAGCGTGCCTTTGAAGCGCTGATCAGCCGGTATCACCATTCCTTACTGAACTATATCCGTCACGTCCTCAAGGACGACGAACTGGCTTACGACGTCCTGCAGTTTGTCTTGCTCAAGCTCTATCTCTCTCTCCCAACATTAGGAAAGGACGTACCACTCAAGCCGTGGTTGTTTCAGGTCGCGCACAATCGCTGTATAGACGAGTTGCGCAAGCAGCGCTGTAGACCTTCACTTCGTTTCTCAGAATTCTTCAGCGAAGATGAGAGCGATGAGCTAGAGCTGACAGAATCCATCCAGGATTCACAACCCTTGCCGGAGGAGATCGTAGAGCAGCATGATCTGCACATAGTCCTGCAACAGGCCATAGGGAAACTTCCGCCCATGTTTCGCTCGGTCGTCCAGCTGCGCTTTTTCGGGCAACTCAGCTTTAGCGAAATCGGGCATACTCTCAAGATGCCCACGTCCACTGTGAAAACCTACTGGTATCGCTCTCTCCGGCGGCTCCGTTCCACACTCGCCAACAGCCCGTCTCTTTCTTGATCTCCTAAAATCGTCTCTTTTCTTGAAGAGGAATACGCAGACGTACGTTCTCACGCAGAGAGGAGCATCCGCTGTTTGAAGCGACCTTGAGCATTGCTGCCCGGGTGGGAAGGAACGGGCACCGGAGTGGCAAAGCTCTTGACAAAGATAGTATGGCGACTTATAATATAGAGAGATAGTAAGCCACCTTAGTAGTTTGCCAGCAAGAGAGGATGCATACAGAAATGAACAAGACGCTTGCTGCTAGAGCAGCACCAGCATTGCAAGAGACCCAGCCATCTTTCCCTCATGAAGGGATCGCTTCCAGAGCTGTCCTTGAAGACAGTGACAGGCATCCGGAAGCTTTGATCAAAGGAGATCTCGGCATCATTGTGACCGAGCAAGAAGTCGCTCGTGGGCCAATCACAGGGCGTTACACGGTTGAGACGCAAGACATGCGGGAGCCACTCTTCGTGCGTTGGCACGCGCAACATGGAAGGGTTCTGACTCGTTCTGCGCGATCGACCGCTATCGCTTTTGATCTCTGTGGAACACGAGCAGGTCAAATTTGGACAGCGGTGATCACGGTGCAGATGACAGATGCAGAAACTTGCGACACGATCATCAAAGGCACCTTTGTGCAGATTCGTGTGATGGACGCATAACATGGTTCGAGTCCATCCTACGGGAAGCGCTCTGGAAAACAGGAAGCAAGCAAAGTATTGTTCAGTTTCATAGTGAAACCTTGAAACGAAGCCAGAGTGGGGATGATGGCACATTGTGGTGTCATTTGTCAGATAAAAAATAAGAAAAAGAGATCAGTGCTTTGTCGCTCCTGCGTCCGTCGCTGGCTCACCAGAGTTCATAGAACTGATCGGTGCCCAAGGTGGGAATGAGCGCACGGGCCAATGTTGCCACGGGTCCCGTTTGCCCCAGTTCCAACCAACCGTCGATACTCCCCAAATAGCACATCCGCTGCGCGCCGAACCGCCGCCGAGTCGGATCGATGAGGGTGAAGCGCAACACCGGCGTGTAGCGGGCGTAGCGCTCCTCCTCGGCCTGCAACCGCTCGGCGAGGCCCGGGCTCGACAGGTCAGCCATATGCAACTCGCTGAGCAGAGCGTCGTAATCGGGGCTGATTTGCTCGTAGACCTCGATCCGGTCGTGCTTGACGGCGACCCGGTACCGGCGCGCCTCGGGGTGCTGCTGCACCGCTGCCTCAATGGCCGCCACCTCCTCTGGCAGGATCAGTGAAGGGCGGTCTTTGACCAGGGAGACCACACCATTGACGCTCTCGCTGATCGTGAAGCCGGGTGGGAGCTCCGTAACCGGTTCACCTTGACCCTGGTCCGCGCGACCAAAGTAATAGCGTGGCTTGCCGGTTTTGGTCTGTCCCCGGTACAGCGTGTACGTCAGGCCTTTGCGATTGGTGTAGCTGACCGGCATCCTGGTCCTCCTGATACTCCCCTCAACACGGTGGTGCTGATTGTCGAATGACTGCCACACATTTCTTCTGGAAGCAGGGGCTAAAAGGCTGGAAAAGATACGCTTTTCTGCCACCCTTTCTTCCAAAACTGCCACACGCAGGTTCACCACCGCTTTTGATGAACCGATTTCCAGTGAGGCAAGGCGGGGCGGCGAGGCGAGGCAGGTCATGCTCCATGAAGAGCCGTTTCTTTCTGCCGGGCATAGCGCCAGATGTCGCGCGGAGTGCTCATGCCTTTGCTGTGCGCTTCCTGGAGCCACTCGTTCATTTCATACTTATTCTGATAGAGTCGATTACCGCAAAAGACATTCCGCCGTGCAAAAGGAGCTGGGCTCGTTTTCATGCGATGCTCTCGTACGACGGTGTCGGCCAGATTGACGATGTTGTCCCCGTACCATGGGGTGGAGAGCGTGTAGGAAGGTTCCTGCACCCACTCTGGGCAAGGGACCCCATAGCGGTCACATAGGAACTCCACCGAGGCCGCGCAAAAGGCTCCCCAATGGCGGGTATGCTCCGTGCCCCGATCAGGCTTTCCCAGCGGTTCACTGACTAAGGCGGCACGGGTGTCCTTGGCGTAGTCATACCAGGCGTTCGCAAAGTTCCCAAGAGCCGTCCAGGGGTCTTCCCCTGCACAGATTTGTTGGTACGCCCGTGCCATGGTTTGAAGCGTTTTCGGCATCATGGCTCCCCCTCACTTTCCGATCCGAACAGCACGTTCAGTGAGTACTCGATGGTTTCGGCTTCTTCCTGTTGTGCGTCGGGTAGGATATAGCGATCTAACACCCTTTGGGCCTGCTTTCGTGTGCGAATGTGTGTTTGTGGCAGGAGAATTCTACAATCCGCAATATCTTTATCCCGTCCCGCCAGGATTTTCAGCGCTACCATGTACTGTTCAATATCATCTGTGGTCCGTGGTGCGTTGGCAAGAAGCATCATGTAGGCGCCTCCTATCAGGAGCAGGCGAACGGGCTTTGTGATGCCCTGGCTCTGTAATGCTGCCCCTAGCTCGGCCAGATAGTGCTCTATTTCGTGTGATTGCATCCCTGACGATCTCCTGCGTGCCTATTATAGCATACCATGCTTTCGGCAGGTAGACCGTGCATTGCCACACGGGAAATCTTACTCGGCGATTACCCCGGAGCCATTTCCTCTCGAATGCTTTTCTGTGCCTGTAGCTATACTTGAACGTCCCTCGTTTCCCCTGGAAACGAGCAACAGGATGGTACCTATTGAGAAAGAAGACAATGACACCTCTTACTGGAACCTGCTTTGTCCGGGCGAGTCTTCAGTTGCTTTCGTCATGTACGCATCAACGCACAAGACGAACATTAGCGTATATGCAGGATGAGCAGACCCATCAAATCGAATCCGCTCATCACCAGCATCAAGGCTAAGCAGGCCAGTGTGATACCCCGCTGCCACGCAGTGTTAAGCAGTGATGACCACGTCCCAGCAGCGCTACACTGTCTCGACTGCTCAGTTGATGGCTCAACCTCAACGGAACTGACATCCCACCAATGATGGGTGGTATTGGGACGATGGGTGAGCTGCCCACTGATGGGACTCAAGCACGCACTAATTGCTTGCATACGGTCACTCATTGCTTGCTCAAATAAGGCATGTAGTTCTTCTTCACTCAATTGCTCATCTGCAGTCTCGACAGTGGGAACCGGCTGGGTTGCAAACTGATCATCATCCACTATTATGCCGGACTTTGGCTCTGTGTAGCCTTCTGCCTGGTACATAGTCAGCTCTCTGAGTTCATCATACTCTGGTAGCGTCATGAGAAGCGATACCCCCCTCCTGGCACGTTCACAATCAGGCATGGTCGGCCTGGACCCGCTTCAATCTTGCGGCGCAACTGGCAATGAAGACGTGCAGACAATGGATGTCGCTCCCGTAGCCCGTCGGTGCGGCGAATACGTTCGGCCAGAGCCACGGTCTCGGGTTCTGGCTCAATCTGCAGTTCGTCGGCCAGCACATCGCGGCAGTCCGCGTACGCCCGTAAGGCTGCGCGTCCGTGCTCGGCGTCCAGCTCCGACCAGAACGATTCGGACAGTGTTTTGCGCGTGTGCGTTCCACCCTCCACAGCCAGGTAGACGAGCAAGGCCAGGGCCTTGCGTGTGGAGAAGGTGAGCGTGTCCTCACCATGCTTCACTATCGGTTCGCCAAGCAGCGACAAGTGTAACTGGCTCATCATCTACTCCTGTTGTCCTCTAGAAGAGAAGATTGAGAACCCACTTTCGTCATGGGCTAATCACTTCCTCAAGAAACAGTATAGAAGAATGGGAGGAAGAAGTCAGTGTGCATGAGATGGCATGTCACTTCAACTTGCTTCACTTCTGGGGGACAGACACCAGCAGAGCGGGAGCAAGTTGCTCCTCGTCGGCCAGCACATGTGTTATCATAGGGGGAGAGAATCGAGGAGGTTGGATGGAGTCGCTTCACATTGCCCTCCATCCAACCTCAGACAGGCGTTGACCCGCATGGTGTGCGCACCCTACAGACACCAGTATACTGGTGTTGCCAGGGGAAGTCACCGTCCATTAGATGACGTGTCACTTCCCATCGCTTCGCATCGTTTTGCTCCGCTGGGTCACGCGGAAGGGAGATCGCCTGTGAAAAGATCCACTCGGTACGGTGAGCGAGACTATGCCTTCGGTCAAGTGATGCTGACGCTGCGGATGAGTATTGGTCTGACGCGAGTGGGACTGGCCGACCTCCTGGGCGTCTCCCGGCGCGCGGTGGGGGATTGGGAGGCAGGCCTCAGTTATCCCACAGCCGAGCATCTCAAACAGCTCATTGCGCTGGGGGTGCGAGCCTCGGCCTTTCCAGACGGGCGCGAGGCCGAGGAGATCCGTGCGCTCTGGAAAGCGGCACACCAGAAGGCGCTCTTGGATGAGCGCTGGCTCGCTGCGTTGCTTGGCCGCCCGCGTCCTGCGCTCACGCTTCCCCCACTTGCGCCCATCGAGGAACCCCGACCAGACGATGTGCCCGAACCTGCGCTGGGGCGACGGGTGGATTGGGGCGACGCGCTCGATGTCCCGATCTTCTATCGGCGCGCGTGGGAGGTGGCCACGCTTGAGCAGTGGGTGGTCGAGGAGCACTGTCGGGTGGTGAGCGTGCTGGGTATGGGCGGCATCGGCAAATCGGCTCTCTCGGTCAGCCTGATGCACCGGGTAGCTCCGCACTTCGAGGTGGTGATTTGGCGTTCGCTGCGCGATGCCCCCGCCTGTGAAGCGCTGCTGGATGACTGCCTGCAGATGCTTGCCCCCCAACCGCTGCGGGAAGTGCCTGCTAGCCTGGAACGGCGCCTGGGCCTGCTGCTGGAGTCCTTGCGCGAAGAACGTGTGCTGCTGGTGCTGGACAACCTGGAGATGCTGCTGACGGAAGGGGCGGGTACAGGTCGCATGCGTGCAGGCTACGAAGACTACGGGCGGCTGCTGCGCCAGGTGGCCCAGACCGAGCACCAGAGTTGCCTGTTAGCCTTCCTGATGCTCAGCTTCCTCAGCCTCCTCACCATGTTCGACAATATTGCCCTCTTTGAACAGAATATCCAGTAAGGCGACTCTCCACTTTGGCTTCTGGCGTAATAAAAATTCCAGGTCCATGCCAAAGTGCTTGAATTCCTCCCCCTGGGCATTCGCCATGATGGCTCGGGCCTCTTGGTTTGGCTCCACGGCTAAGCGCTGCTCGTACCACCCGATGGCTTCGGCTTCTTCGGTGAGAGAAGCAATCATCCGTGCAAAGGTGCGGGTCTCTTGCGGGAGTTCGTTCGCAGGTTCGTGGTACTGTTCAAATCCCATGGGTTCGTTCCTTTCTTCTACTTGCTCGAATCGCTGACACGCTCATTAACAAAACGGCGCGTTAACAAAACGGCGCGGGAAGTCCCGTCTCCGTTCACGGGACGGGATGAAAGCGCCGCTGCCCGATGGCCTGAAATCTTGCGCTTGTTGTACATTTGTGCTATACTGCCTATACAGCGTGGTCGCGCTCGTAGGTACGGTACAAGCCCGTTGGCCTGCTCCTTCCAAAGGTAGGACACGGGATAAAGAACCGTGACTGAGAGCACTCGATGGTACGTAGTAGTAGCCCCGGACACGGGCCACAGGGAGCGGATATCGCGCTTGTACCTGTGTTGTCTGAGTTAGGTTGTGCGTGCAGCCACCTACTTGCGAGTAGGGTTCCTGCGGGAACATGGTCATCGCTCCTCCGATGCTCAGAAGCCTATCCCATTCTATGGGATTGGGAGTGTCACGAAAGTAGGAAGAGCCCGACAACTGCTATTCAGCGGTTGTTGGGCACTAGCGAGCACGGAGTCCCACGATAAATCGGGAACCTACGAGAAAGCAGGGAGGTCTCGGCAACTGCTACTCACCAGCAGTTGCCGAGGTACTGGCGAGCATGCTTTGCTTTTCTTTGTGATCCTCCGGGTGTAATATTGGTACGCCACTTACGAGTTTACGCACATACAAGTAGCCAAAGCCGATGACCAGCCACGCAATACTAAAGACACCTGCCATGATCGTATCGACTTGCGTCGAGCCACCACCGGTGATCGCGAAGTAGAGTACACCAATGAGCATTGATATGTTGAGCAAGCCGCCCAGCACAGGAGCAATGATCGTGTTGTAGAAGCTTCGGCTCTGGACACCTGCGAAAGCGACAAGACAGATGATACAGGTCATGCCATACAGCAGGAAAGTACCAATATTAGACACAAGTGTTACCTGTGTCAAGTTGTCGATATTCAGCACGCCGTACGCACCAACAATGGCAGAGATGATGGTCAACACGATCACTCCCACGTGAGGCGTGCGGAACTTGCCATGCAGGAAGCCGAAGATCACAGGGAGTTCGGTGTCTTTACCCATAGCATAGGTAACACGTACCCCAGTGTTGAGGCAGGAGAGTGCAGTGCCGATGAGTGCGATCACAACAGTAACCGCTATAATCGTCGCGAATGCAAGGCCATTGCCGCCAAGCAGCTTGTCACCTATAATCTTTGCCATATCGCCAATTGGGGCACCAGAAGCAAAGGCGGCAGCAAAGCCGGTTCCCCCACTATTCTTGTAAGCACTGTTGATGAAGAAGTTGGCGGCAAAATACTCCAGGAAGTAGAAAATGACCGCCTGAATGACCAGCGAGAGGAGGACGCCACGCGGGATATCCCGACCCGGATTCTTAGCCTCTGCAGCTAGAGCCGTAGCAGACTCAAAGCCAACCACCAGTAGGATTGCAATCGTGGACTGATAGATAAGACCGCTGAGGCTGTGGGGGGTAATAACGCTCAAAGCGCTGGGATGGAGGTAGTGAATTTCAGGATGCTGCATACGGTAGGAGATGGCAAGGGCGGAGAAAGTTACCAGGGCGAGGATCTGAATCACGTTGATGACGATGTTCGCCATGGTCGAACCGGTCACTCCAATATATGCAATAGCACCTACGATACAGGCAAACACGACGCAAACCACTACCTCCTGCAATGGTGTGCCAAAGCTTGGGACGAAGGTCTGTACGATGTAGGTGATGAGTAGACCCATGAAGGCGACCATCACACCCGGGTAGATCCAGTAGTACAAGTGTGAGGCCCACCCTACAACAAACTTGCTCAGGCGTGCAAACTTAAAATGACGATGCTCTTCCCTCTGCAGAACAGCAGCCTCGGCAAAGTAGTAGGAACTACCTGCTCCTGCTTCAGGGTAGCGCTTGGCGAGTGTGGCATAAGCCGTCGCCGTAAACAGTGCAATGGCGGTGGCAACAAATACCGCAAACCACATGTTTATGGCCGAGCCCGGCGCAGCCTGTATTTGATACGTGGTCCAGAGGAAGGCGCCAGGCGCAATCAGCGCCATAGCGTTGATGGTTACTCCGGTAAGGCCCAACGTAGGCTTCATACCTGTGGAAGTATCGCTCGTTGTTTGAGCTGCCATAGTGATGTTTCCCCTTTTCGTGTTCGTGGCTGACAAAATGCACAACATCTATCCCCCATGGCATCATCGCCAGTAACTTGTCCACATTGCTTGCGAGGAAAGGCCGAGGTGCAATCACTGCTTCACTCATTCCACCTCTTCATCATCAAGTATAGAAAGCTTGCGTTGTCAATGATAGAGATAAAATATGAGAAGTTGGTAGCACGGAATTTGTGCAGAATATACAAATTACCTTGTATAGGTAAGGGGTTTTGTTGATATTCGCTCAGATCGATGCGGCTTTTGTTATTTTATATAGGATTTGGTAGCGTTTATTGTGCACTTTGCCTGATTTGATATAAGACCGAATAAATTTGAACTGTCAGAGCGTATACATTTACATAAATATGTAGTAAAATATCGCTGAGTAGAAGCCGGTACTCCTTTGTAGGAGTACCGGGCTGGCGAGATGCTGCGAGCTGAAAAACGTCCATTGGGAAGTTTTGTGCTCATAATGCTGGTTGTAGCATGAGAGTGCCTCCGTAATACGCTCGTACTATGCTACTGAATTTGCCCAGTCCAGGTACCTGTTTGGGCGGCGAGAGTCACGGTTTTGTTGTCCGTACAAGGAGCTGAAGAGCCAGCATCAGTGTAAGATCCACTGATAGTGTTTCCAGAACTGAAGGTTCCCTCCAAATGCTCAAGAACAAAAGGTCCAGGTGTTTTGCAGGACCCGCCATCGGATAAGCTATACGTCAGGGTAGCCATCTCTGTATAGGAGAGCTTACCCCCTTTGTAGGTGCCACTACATGTGAGGATAGTTGTCCTGGTATAGGTGAGGCCACCGCCGAAATCGCCGTTGAAGGTCATCGGCTGACCGTTATCGACAGACTCACACACAGTACCACCTGCCGGGTCGGGTTGACCGGTGACGACTAGCGTTTCCTGAATAGGCGTAGAGGAGGCAGAGCTTTGTACCGTGATGGCAACATGAAAGCTCATATTGTCGGGCGGAGCACCATTAGGCCCTGGAGTACCCGCTTCACCTTGCGGCACGATCGCCACAGGGAAGCCGCTTTGGGTAGTATCGTTACCAGCATCTTTGGCAGTGAGCGTATGGTTGCCTATTGTCCAGGCATTCGTGACGGTCAGGTCTGCGCTTACATTGCCATTGGCATCACTCTGCACCGTCGCGTTGCCAGGGATAGGCGTGCCATCAAGCAGGAAGGTGATGGCAGAGTTGGCAGAGAACTTTTGGCCACTGACGTGGAAGGCCGTGCCGGTTGAGCCAGCTGGAGTCGAGCCGGAAGTATACTTGCTGGTCACGCTGATCACCGGTTGTGGCCGGGTCAGATAGGCAATGGTGCCAACACTAGCTCCTACAAGAACTACGATCACCAGGGCAATGATCAGGATTCTGGGCCAGTTTGTCGGCTTGGGCGTGGGTGTGGGCTGCGGTACCGGCGTATAGGGTAACTGCACATACGGCGGTGTTGGGGCTGCCAGGGGTCTTGGGACTGTCGAAGGCATCGGCGTATAGGGCGACTGCACATTCGGTGGAGTTGAGGCTATCGAAGGTGGAGGAGCCGCCGGAGTCATTTGTTGCTGCGGTGCGCCCCAACCATACCCTGTGTAAGGGTTCTGATAGGGGTTGTCAACCTGCTGATAGGCATAGTCAGCTCGCTGAGTAGAGCCATCAGAAGGAATGTTCCCACTCTGTTGCATGGGACCTACCACGTAGGTGAGGGTCGTGTCTCCCATGCGGATCGTGTCTCCCTGATTAAGCATGCGTGGAACACCGCGAGTGAGCCACTGTCCATTGACAAAGGTGCCGTTTGTGCTTCCTGAATCGGTGATGATATACCCTTGCCCGGCTGGACGAATTTCGGCGTGGTGTGCTGACACTTTGGGATCAGTTAGCACAAGTTGGTTGTCCTGTGCTTTTCCGATAGTGAGTGGGGCTGGTCCCAATACTTTGCGACCAAAGGGACCGTGTAGCGTTATTTCCATTGCCTGCTCCTTTTTCTCTGCTGGGTGCTGTGATCGGTTGGGGTCTGATACCAGGTACGTTGCCTCCTCCCGGCATGCCTGTTCCAGGGCATTGGCGAAGGCTTGTACACTCTTAAAGCGCCTTTCAATCCTCTTTTACTCTCGTCGCGCTACGTATACGTTTGCCATCTTAACTGCTAAAACGACGCGGGGGTGAATTTTTCGGATACGAGTTTTCTGATGAAGGCTTTACTGCTTTCATCTGTTTTGCCGCTGGACATGAGATCATTCGTCGGCACCTGCGCGACCTGATGCTGATTCGTCGGCTAAAAAGTACTACTGCGCTGTACAACCATTGCCCTCCACTAGTATTCTAGTAGACAGAGGTGCTACAACATCAAGCAAAGCAAGGACTTCTGCCTTGCTCCTCCGCCTATGAGAAGCAGGACAGTAATCTCTCCCGACCACTACCGAAGGAGCGCTACAAAATATGAAAATAGAACATGTGCGATGGCAAGGCAGCGGGTGGGAGCCGATCGTCCCTGGCAAGCTATGTGCAGCTCAACTGGTACTGCTGTTTGGCTGCCCATCACTTCTCAAACAGCAGTACCTGCTCCGAGAGATCCAACAGGCCTATCCCGATGCCCATCTTCTCGGTTGTTCGACCGCTGGTGAAATCTCTGGTACGCGGGTACTCGACGATTCTTTAGTCGCTACGGCAATCCAGTTCGAACAGACCACGCTGCATGGGGTACGTGTCAAGCTCAAAAAGGGCATTAGTGACTTTAAAGCAGGCGAACTCCTGGCTCAGGAGCTTGACAAAGTAGGACTCGTTCATGTCTTCGTACTCTCTCGTGGGGTGAATATCAACGGAAGCGCTCTCGTTGCCGGGCTGACTCGCCACCTGCCTCCCCATGTTACCATTACTGGGGGGCTTTCAGGCGATGGTACTAGGTTCCACGAGACGCTTATAGTCTGGGAAGGTAAGCCAGAAGCAGAGAGTATTGTCGTGCTTGGATTCTATAGTAAACGGCTCCGCGTGAGCTATGGGTCATTGGGGGGCTGGGACACCTTCGGCCCCAAACGATTAATTACCCGTTCGGTGGGCAACATGCTTTACGAGCTAGATGGCAAGTTGGCCTTGCCGATGTATAAAGCCTACCTCGGTGAGCATGCGCAAGGTCTGCCTGCTACAGGGTTGCTCTTCCCATTGTGTCTGCTCACTCCAGATGGTTCTGACCCAGTTGTACGGACGATTTTGTCTGTCGACGAAGCGCAACATAGCATTACGTTTGCTGGAGACATGCCTGAGGGAATGTACGCTCGCTTCATGCGAGCCAATTTTGACCAACTAGTGGATGGGGCGGTGCGTGCAGCAAAGACGAGCTATGAAACGATTCGCTCTTCTCCTGATCTAGCTGTGCTCATCAGTTGCGTAGGGCGAAAGCTGGTACTCAAGCAGCGCATTGATGAAGAAGTGAAAGGGGTACGTGCCGTTCTAGGAGATCGAACTGTGCTCACAGGGTTCTACTCGTATGGTGAGATTTCCCCTTTTACACCAGGGGCCACGTGCAAATTGCACAACCAGACGATGACGATCACGACCTTCTCAGAGAGGTAAACATTCGTCCAGGACTGGACAGAGCACTTCCAACAACCATTAGAAGACTGTGTTCTCCCTTCCCGTTCACACCGCCGGTCCATCATCGGATAATGTTATTACGCGATTTGGCCCGTGCGAGTTGTTCTTCGGCATAGATGGCTCCTCTCAGGTTAGCTTCGTCCAGGAGAGTTCCACTTAAATCGGCCTCGCTCAGGTCGGCATATCCGAGGTTGGCTCTGTAGAGGAGAGCCCCATTCAGGTAAGCCCCGCTCAGGTTGGCCTCGCTCAGGTCTGTTCCGTTGAGGTCGGCAAACATAAGGTCAGCTCTGTAGAGGTCTACTTTGCTCAGGTTGGCCCCCCCCAGGTTTGCTCCACTCAGGTTGGCCCTAATGAGTTCGCTCCTGACGAGGAATGCCAGTCTGAGGTTTGCCTTGCTCAGGTTGGTTTGATTCAGGTTAGCCCGGTAGAGGATTGTGCCACTGAGGTTGGCCTCACTCAGGTTAGACTCACTCAGGTCTATCCTAGAGAGACTCGCCCGGCTGAGGTCCGTCCTGCTGAGGTCTGCGCGGATAAGGTTTGCCTTGATGAGGCTTATCCTGCTGAGGTCTGGTAGTATATCTGGATGCTCTTTTCTCCACTGATTCCAGACCGCGACGCCATGTTTGAGAATATCGTACTGCTGCCGGTTTGCCACGCTGTTTGTTTCCTTCCCAGCTAGTTTACCATGTCGTTTCCTCCCAAACTGCCAAATTGTTATCCCTTCAATTACCATGCGACTGATTGTAGAGATAACTTTTCCGTTTGTCAATGCTCTTCTCCCCGGGACAGGACTCCCCGTTCCACTTTATGAGGGGATGTCTGGAAAGTCAGGACTAAAACCTTGACAACCTGTGTATCTATATGTTATATACAGACCAGTACAATAACAACCGCATAGAGCAAAAGCCTTGAAGGGACGAGTAACAGGTCCTGGTTGTATTCAGAGAGCGGGCAGTTGGTGGAAAGCCCACATGTCAACCGACTGTGAAAAAGACCCCGAAGCTGCGAGAAGAAATCGCCTGGCGCGAAAGTAGACCTCTGCCGGAAGACCTCCGTAATCGGGCCTATAGTGGCTACCCTGGCGGTCGCCCACTCGAAGAGGTTGATGTCGTGAGATATCAGCGAATGAAGGTGGTACCACGAGAGTTACATAATTGATGTCGCTCTTCGTCCTTTACAGCAAAAGGATGAAGGGCGTTTTTATTTGTCCTTCATCTCATAGCAAGAAAAAAACCGAACAACCGCATAGCGTAAAAGCCTTGAAGGGGCGAGTAACAGTTCCTGGTTGCATACAGAGAGCGGGCGAGTGGTGGAAAGCCCGTATGTCAATCTACTGTGAAAAAGACCCCGAAGCTGCGAGAAGAAATCGCCTGGTGCGAAAGTAGACCTCTGCCGGTGGCCCCCGTGATCGGGCCTGTAGGGGGTGACCCTACAACGAGGTTGATGTTGTAAGACATCAACGAATGAAGGTGGTACCACGAGAGTCGCATCTTGTTCTACAAATGTCGCTCTTCGTCCTTCCCGGAAACGGAGGATGAAGAGCGTTTTTTGTTGCTTGACGTATGTACGAGAAATCTAATCGAACGAAGGAGGAACACGACCTATGGCACACTGTCCAGAATGCGATGCAGGGATCACCCTGCAAGGTTTGATGATCGGAGAAATCCTCTACTGTCCCGATTGTAACGCGGAACTGGAGGTGCTGAACCTGGAACAGCCCGCAGTGGCTCTTGCACCCGAAGTCGAAGAAGATTGGGGAGAGTGACATGACGCGCCTGGCTATTCTAACATCACGCATTCGCGTGGAAGAGAAGCTCTTAATCGATGCGCTGAGGCGGCGTGCAATCGCTTTCGACATCATTGACGACGGTGAATTGCTGCTCGATCTCTCATATCCAGATGCACGATGGCGTGAATATGATGCCGTCCTCTGCCGCAGCCTGAGTCAATCGCGAGGGCTGGCAGTGTTGCATGTGCTGGAGCATTGGGGCATACCCGTGTATAACTCGGCAGCAGTGACGGCAACGTGTAACGACAAGCTGCTCACGACGCTGGCATTGCTGCGTGCAGACGTCCCAACACCGCGCACACTGCTCGCTTTTGATTCCCAGTCAACCATTCGAGGCATCGAGATGCTGGGCTATCCTGTCGTGCTCAAGCCTACGAATGGTTCATGGGGTCGCCTGCTGGCACGTATTAATGACCGTGATGCTGCGGAGGCAATACTCGAACACCAGGAGACACTTGGCTCTTATCAACACCACATTCACTACGTGCAGGAGTACGTTGCCAAGCCGCAACGTGATATCCGTGCGTTTGTCGTTGGTGAGCGTACGATCTGCGCGATCTATCGCACCAGCGCACACTGGGTAACGAACACCGCTCGTGGCGCGGTTGCCAGCAACTGTCCCGTCACGCCTGAACTTGATAGTCTGTGCGTACGTGCAGCGCAAGCGGTCGGTGGTGGTATCCTGGCCATCGATATACTGGAAGACCCACAACGTGGTCTGCTGGTCAATGAGATCAATGCCACGATGGAGTTCCGCAATAGCATTGCGCCAACGGGTGTCGACATCCCCAACGCGATGCTCGATTATGTGCTCAGTCGTGTACGCGAGGAGGCAGTAGCATGAGTCGCCTACGTGTTGCCATTGCCGGGGGGTCAGGCTATGTCGGAGGCGAACTGACCCGGCTCTTGCTCTTCCACCCACAGGTCGAGTTGACACAGGTTGCGTCCAGTAGTCACGTTGGACACTACCTGCATAGTGTGCATCCGAATCTGCGCAGGCTGTGTTCTCTACGCTTCTGCCATTCCGATGACCTGACATCTTGTGACATTCTGTTTCTCTGCCTGCCACACGGTACATCGTCCAGGGAGATTGAACGCTACCGTGACATTGCGCCAAGGATTATCGACCTGTCGGCGGACTTCAGGTTGCGTTCTGCCGCACTCTACGAGCAGTGGTACGGCGAGGCTCATTGCGCATCCTACTTGCTGGCGGAGGCTGTGTATGGACTGCCTGAACTGCACCGGGCAGACCTGGCCGATGCCACGCTCGTCAGTGGCACCGGTTGCATGGCAACCGCAACCATCCTGGGATTGGCTCCGCTCTACCGGGCGGGTCTCGTGAACGACGCTATGCCGGTCGTGGTAGAGGCCAAAGTTGGCTCGTCGGCTGCAGGAGCAACTCCAGGTGCGGGCAGTCATCATCCCGACAGAAGTGGGGCCGTACGCTCATTTCAACCCACTGGACACCGTCATACCGCCGAACTGATTCAAGAGTTGGGGCAAATAATGGGCGTGGGTGCGGTACATCAGACCCATACCCCGGGGGCCGATAAATCGGCGATGGGCACGATAAATCGGCCCCTACGCCATTTTGCGGAAGATCACAATCGGGCCACCACGTGCGTCGGGGCGATACATCACGGTCTTATCGCCTTTTCGGCTACTGCGGTTGAGTTAGTGCGAGGTGTGTTGATAACAGCCCATGTCTTTGTGAATGAGCTGACAGACGAGCGTGCTCTGTGGAGATTCTACCGAGAGGCTTATCAGCATGAACCATTCATTCGCCTGGTCAAGGAGCGCAATGGTGTATATCGCTACCCAGAACCGAAGATTCTGGCGGGGAGCAACTATTGTGATATTGGCTTCGAATTTGACGCCGAGCAGCAGAGAGTGGTAGTCATCGCCGCTCTGGATAATCTGATGAAAGGCGCTGCTGGGAATGCAGTGCAGGCACTCAACTGCATGTACGGTTGGGATGAGACGTTGGGTTTGACCTTTCCTGGTCTGCATCCCGTGTAGGAGGACAATCATGACGCTTGTTGTAAAAATCGGTGGTGGCGCTGGAGTCGCCACAGCGACCATCATGCGTGAAATAGCCCGGTGTGTCGCGGATGGGCAACGCATTGTCCTGCTGCACGGTGGGTCTGATCTCACGAACACGCTCTGCCAGCGTTTGGGGCATACGGTGCGCGTGATAACTTCGCCAAATGGGATGGTCAGTCGCTATACCGATAGCGAAACGTTGAGTATCTACGCTATGGCTGTCGCCGGACAGATCAATACCGAACTGGTAGCACTTTTGCAGCAGCAGGGAGTCAATGCGCTTGGGCTGGCAGGAGTTGATGGGAGGTTGCTGCTGGCGAGGCGTAAGTCCGTTGTGCGCTCGGTGACCCCGGAAGGCCGCGTACAGCTATTGCGCGATGACTACACTGGACAGATCGAACAAGTGAATGCGGCACTGCTGCGGCAACTACTCGATGCTGGTTACACGCCTGTCATCGCCCCATTGGCACTGAGCCATGATGGCGAGCGTTTGAATGTCGACGGTGATCGTGCTGGGGCTGCTGTTGCCACGGCGCTGCAAGCTGATGTAATGGTCATCATGACCAACGTTCCCGGTCTGCTCACGAACCCGCAAGACGACTCAACGCTCATTCGTAATATCCCCGCCGATCACCTCGTCGACTACCTGGAATACGCGCATGGACGTATGCGCAAGAAACTCCTTGGAGCTCAGGAGGCCCTACAAGGCGGTGTACCTCGAGTGTGTATTGGCAGCACTTCGTTGCTGGCCGTGCTTAGCGGAGAAGGAACGACGGTTGTCGCATCACAAATACAGTTTGATGATCCTGGGCTGCCCTTCGCTTCGCTCGAGGGTGACATTCTTCGCACCCAGGATCATCAAAGGCGGAAAGGAGCCTCGTATGACTGCAACCATTGACTTAGAAAACACCTACACCAGCGGTGTCTACAGCAAGCGTCCCGTTGTTATCGTGCGCGGGTATGGCGCTTTATTATGGGATGAAGAAGGGCGTGAGTATATCGACTGCGCCGCAGGTCACGGTGTAGCGAACATCGGCCACGGGCGACCAGAGATTGCGGCGGCACTGGCAGCGCAGGCACAACGGCTCATCACCTGTCCAGAAATTGTGTATAATGATGTGCGTGCCCACCTCCTTGAACGGCTTGCGCACCTCACGCCAGGGGCGGATGACCAGGGCGGAGGCACGGACGGACGCAAGGTCCCTTTCACCACCCTGCCCTCCCCCCGTCCCTACGGTTACGAGGCCCCTACGAGCACACATATCTTTCTCTGCAATAGCGGTACAGAGGCGGTTGAGGGCGCTTTCAAATTTGCTCGTCTCGCCACCGGACGCACAGGCATAGTCGCCACCCTGCGCAGCTTTCATGGTCGTACAATGGGCGCACTCTCGGCAACATGGGAGCCGCACTACCGTGAACCCTTCGCTCCGCTCGTCCCCGGTGTAAGCCATATTCGCTACAACGACCTTGCGGCGGCGGAAGCAGCAATCAGTGAGGAGACAGCGGCGGTGATCATTGAATTGGTACAAGGAGAAGGAGGAGTGCATGTCGCTACTGATGAATATGTGCACGGACTTGCATCGCTGTGCCGTGAACGAGGAGCATTGCTGATTGTTGATGAGGTGCAAACGGGTTTTGGGCGCACGGGACGCCTCTTCGCATGCAACCACTATGGCTTGCAGCCCGACATCCTCTGTCTTGCAAAGTCGTTGGCTGGCGGTGTTCCTATGGGCGCAATTTGTTTGGGACCGCGTGTGATGGAGAGCGGACGTATAACGACGGGCGTTCACGGCAGCACCTTTGGTGGCAATCCATTAGCCTGCGCCGCCGCGCTGACAACACTCGACATCCTTGAACGAGAGGCTCTAGCAGAGCGCGCTGCTGTTCTTGGCGTGCGAGCATTGGAGCGGCTGCGGGCATTACGTACCCCTCTCATCCGCGAGGTGCGTGGGAGAGGACTGTTGCTTGGCATCGAACTTAGCAGACGCGTACAGCCGTACCTTGAGGCACTGCTGGAACGAGGTGTGCTCGCTCTACCAGCTGGACCAAACGTGATTCGCCTATTGCCCCCCCTGGTGATTACAGAGGAGCAGCTCGAACGCGTTCTGGATGTGATGGAGGATGTGCTGGGTGGGAGGCGAGAGCAACCAGGGCAAGCGCAAGGCCCCCACATCCCTACCACTCCACCCCTTGCCCCTACATTTCGCACGGCCCCCTATCCCACCGATATGCCCATCATGCCGTCATCTGGTGGCGGGGTGGTCACCCAAAATGTAGTGGCACGGGGTGGTGGGGCTGAGCGGCGGGGCCCTTGTGGGTGCCAGGTCAGAATGACGGATGACACCTCAGCCCTGGAAAACGAAATCTCGCTCCTCCAAAATATACTCACCATCCCGAGTTATTCTGGCCAGGAAGGCACGCTGGCACATTACCTGGTTGAGCAGGCACGGCGAATGGGCCTGCATGCCCGCATAGACGAGGTGGGAAACTTCGTTGCAAGTACGCATCCTGACGACCACATCACGGGTACACAACCCATTGTCCTGCTCGGACATATGGATACTGTACACGGCACTATTCCGGTGAGGCTTGAAGATGGGGTGCTGTATGGTCGAGGGGCGGTAGATGCGAAGGGTCCATTGGCGGCTTTTCTTTGTGCAACTGCACGGCTTGTGCACCCCGTATACACAGAGTCATCACAGCATCCAATTGTTGTGATTGGTGCCGTTGAGGAGGAGGCTGCTACCTCACGCGGTGCACGATTTGTCGTTGAACGCTACCGGCCCGTGGCTTGCATTATTGGAGAACCGAGCGGGAGCCAGGCGGTGACGATCGGCTATAAAGGCAGATTGCTGGTGGAGTACTGCGTGACGCGCTCGATAAGCCATAGTGCGGGTCCACGGCTAAACAGCAGTGAAGTGGCTGTGGCCTTCTGGAATCATGTACGCCAGCATGCCAGCGACTGGAACGAGCAGCATGCAGCAAACTCCACATTTGCCGCGCTTATGCCTTCGCTGCGCAGTATTCACAGCGACCAGGATGGGTTGGAGGAACGGACAAGGCTCCTCATCGGCTACCGTTTGCCACCGGGCTATGACAGAGAAGGTTTACGGGCTCAGTTGCAGAATTGGGCCAATGAAGATGAGGCAGGGCAACCGCAAGGGCCAACCCAGGGCGGAGGCAAGCTCCCCCACCCAGCCCCACAACCACCCCCGCCCCTACATTCCCTTGCCCCTACAATACTCAATTTTTCAGGTGAAGAGGCGGCCTTTCAGACGACGCGCACAACGCCCCTGGCACGAGCCTTCATCCAGGCGATTCGCTCCACGGGTCGGCAGGCATCCTTCAAACATAAAACAGGTACGTCGGACATGAATGTTGTGGGACCGATCTGGGGCGAGAACATCGTGGCATATGGACCTGGGGATTCACGCCTCGATCATACACCCCAGGAACATATTCATATCGCCGAGTATACCCATGCCATCGATGTTCTCGAATTGGTATTGCGAGAGATTGCAGGGATATCGACGCCTATGCAGGCGACTGCAGGGGTTCATGCCCATACAATAGCAGGAGGAGTAACTACGCCATGAGTTCACTTGCCATACTCGACTCGACGCTACGCGAGGGTGAGCAGTTTGCCGGAGCTTTCTTTAGTTTCGAGCAACGACTAACGATAGCACGCTTGCTGGATACCATCGGTGTGACGTTCATAGAGGTTCCTTCGCCTATCGCCTCGCCAGAGACAGGACGCGTGGTGCACGCGCTGTGCGAACTTGGCCTACGCGCACACGTCGTGGCACATGTGCGTTGTGTCGAGGCTGATGTACAGGCTGCGCTGGATACCCCCGTCTTCGGGCTGAATCTTTTCTACGGGACATCGCCAGAACTACGTACCTTTAGTCACGGTCGTCGCATCGATCAGATACTTGCCGATACTGTACCACTGATCCGGCGTATTTGTGCTGCCGGGCGTTACGTACGCTTCTCTGCTGAGGACGCATTTCGCAGCGACCTGGTTGATCTGCTGACGGTCTTTGATGCCATCGTCGAGGCAGGCGTGCAGCGTATTGGCTTGCCAGATACCACCGGTATCGCCACACCGCGCCAGGTTGAACGACTTGTGCGTCTGTGTGCTGAACGCTATCCACACGTTGGCATCGAGTTTCATGGTCATAATGACACTGGATGCGCCATCGCTAATACTGTGGCAGCGCTAGAAGCCGGTGCAGATTGCCTGGATGTCACAGTGCTGGGCATCGGTGAGCGCAATGGAATTGCCTCATTGAGTGGATTGATCGCGCAGCTCTACATTCACCACCCGGAACTACTGGCAGCGTACGATCTGACGCATCTGGCACCACTCGATCGCTTTGTGGCGGAGTGCCTCAACCTTGCTATCCCGTTTAACATGCCGATCACCGCTCCGAGTGCCTTTACGCACAGGGCAGGCATACACACAAAGGCTGTGCTGCGCAACCCCTCCTCATATGAAGTGCTCGACCCAGGCGATTTTGGACTTACCCGCCACATCGATCTCGGTTCACGCTTCACAGGACGCTATGCCGTTGGACACCGCGCCGCAACACTAGGACTGCAGTTGAGTAATGACGAGGTCTGTAATCTTACCCAGGCTCTCAAAGAGCGAGCCGAACAAGGTTCGCTGAGTCAGGAAGCAGTCGATGCATTTATTCATGCATGGTATCAAGAGAAAGAAAGGAATCTCGTATGGGAACGTTAAGCGAAGAAATCTTTAGTTACAAGCTGGGTCGCACTGTGCAGCAGGGCGAGACGGTCGTAGTGGATGTTGACCGTGTGATGAGTCACGATACGACGACACCACTGGCAATCCAGGCATTTCGTAAGCTGACACAACAGAATGACGGGCGCGTCTTCGATGCGCGGCGATCGCATATTGTGTTCGACCACATCATACCAGCAGCGACGATTGCGGCGGCAACATTGCACCGCGACATCCGCACTTTTGCACAGGAGCAGGACATCACCATTTTGCAGGAAGGCATCTGCCACCAGGTGATGCCAGAACGCGGCTACGTTACCCCCGGCGACATTATCGTTGGTGCTGATAGCCATACCTGCACCTATGGCGCCCTCGGCGCCTTTGCAACTGGCATGGGTTCTACGGATATCGGCGTCGCCTATGCCACGGGACGCACCTGGTTCCGTGTCCCGCAAACGATTAACATTCGCATCACGGGAACGCTGCCGTTTGGAGTGTACGCCAAGGATGTGACCTTTGAAATGGTGCGCAGCATAGGTGTTGATGGCGCTAACTACCGCGCCATCGAATACACCGGTGAGTTGGTTGAGCAGATGTCGGTGAGCGAGCGCTTCACGCTGTGCAACATGGCGATTGAAATGGGCGGCAAAGCAGGACTCGTTGCCCCGGATGAAACTACTCAAGAGTGGCTACGCGGTCGGACCGAGCGCGACTATCCTATGCTCGCACCACGCGATCCGCGTTATGAACGTGTCGTGGAGATTGACGCAGCGCGGCTACGACCGATGATCGCCTGTCCTCCAGATGTCAACAACGTCGTTCCGGTTGAAGAGGTCGAGCATGTGCAGATCGACCAGGTATTTCTTGGCACCTGCACGAACGGGCGCCTTGATGATCTTGCCATCGCAGCAAACATCATGCGCGGCAAGACGCTTCATCCCCAGACGCGCATGGTAGTCGTCCCCGCCTCGCGTGAAATTTACCTCGAGGCAATGCGTCTCGGCTACCTGGAAATCTTTGTGCAGGCCGGCGCGTCGGTAGGCACTCCTGGCTGCGGCCCCTGCATCGGACGGCACCACGGCGTACTCGCCCCTGGTGAACGCGCACTAACGACGATGAACCGCAACTTTACAGGCCGTATGGGCGATCCAACCGCTGAAATTTACCTTGGCAGCCCAGCGACAGTCGCCGCCACTGCACTCACTGGACACATCACAGATCCGCGCAATTTCCTGTAGGGCCCGATGATGGATTGTAACCAAAGAAGCCGGACACATCAGCGAGTCCGAGCGAAGCGATGGACAGTGCGTAGGGACCCGATTTATCGCGTCCGCGGGGTGGGAGGGTCTGGCCTCTGCTCTCACTTGGGCTCATCTGGTCAGACCCAGCCGAAGATGTCCGGATCAATGTGTTAAACCTCATCATCGTGCCCATCGCCGATTTATCGGCCTTCAGGCGGGACATCGAAAACCCGTAGGGCCCTCAGCGAAGCTTGCGGAGCGCGTTTCAATACTTCGCGGCCACCGCCGATTTATCGGCCTTCAGGCGGGACATCGATAAAACGAAAGAAAGGACCAAAACATCATGAGTCGTATATGGATGCTTGGCGACAATGTGAACACGGATGTTATCATCCCCGGACGTTATAATGTGACAACCGACCGCACACAGTTGGCGCGTTACTGCCTGTGCGAAGTGCTACCGGAATTTTCGCAGCAAGTCCAGGCAGGAGATGTAGTGATGGCGGGTCACAACTTTGGCTGTGGCTCCTCACGCGAACATGCGCCTGCCGCTTTTCTGGCAAGTGGAGTCCAGGCGGTCATCGCTCGTAGTTTCGCACGCATCTTCTACCGAAACGCCGTTAATATTGGTTTGCCCGTGCTTGTCTGCGAAGATGCAGTGTTAGCCAGCGCCGACGGACAGCAGATAGAGGTGGACCTGGCAAGCGGCGTCATTCGCAACGTGACCAGCGGGCAGACGTTTCAGTCTGAGCCATTGGATCCCTTTGTAGCGCGTATCGTGGCAGCGGGCGGTATCATCGAGTACATCCGCCAGGAGGGAACATTGCGATGAACCACCAGGGCGACAGCAAGGGTCTATCCAGCTCGGAGGAGGGCGGAGGCAAGCTCGCGCCTCTACCAACCCGGGTTAGTAGGGGCGCGAGCTTGCCTCCGCCCTTCGCGTCCCTACAGCACCCCTACGCGGCCAGGGCGACTGCGCCGCCGACCGTGTGTGTCATTGCAGGAGACGATGCAGCCCCTGAAGTGATGCGCCCCACTGTAGAGATATTGCGCTCTTTAGCACCAGAAATTCGTTTCGTGGAAGCGCTCAGTGGGCGAGAGGCGTTAGAAAGCTACGGCAATGCGTTTCCTGACGAGACACGGGAAGCTATCGATCATGCAGACTGCACTCTGTTTGGAGCGAGCGGTGGACCAAGTCGACCTATCCTGTGGTACCTGCGTTGGGGCAAAGAGACCTACGTCAATGTCCGACCTGTGCGCTGGAACCCTGGTTATCGTAGTCCTATGCTGCATCCCGAACGCATCGATTAC
>WNFA01000918.1_pt1 | contig 24163 bp, 24 predicted proteins | sample 5400481 | NCBI WGS metagenome assembly WNFA01 (sample SAMN13153340, study PRJNA577476) | soil metagenome | isolation source: 120 cm saprolite under Douglas fir tree site 2 hole 1 replicate 2 | place: USA:California | collected 2015-04-18 | reverse complement strand
CAAGAGCAGCACGCCGATGGCCACGGCAACCAGCGCCGGAAACGGAGGCACGTGCAAGGAAGGCACCCCTGCTGTATAACCCGGGCACGGCGGCCGACCTTGCAGGCGGCCGAGTACGGATCGTATTCGCCCTGCGGGGAGGTCACGGAAGGGGTTTTTGGGCCTAGCAGGTGGGGCGCCCGGTTCGGGCGTTGGCGTACTGGCGGACCTTGGCGCGGAGCTTCGGCAGGGGATCGGTCTTCAGGAAGTACTCGTCGCAGCCCGGGGGTCGCCATCCCCGCGGTGTAGACGATGACTTTGATGTCGGGCGAGTAGCGGCTCTCGCGGATCCTCCGGCAGAGCTGCAGCCCGTCCATCCCCGGCATCTGGATGTCGGCGACCACGACCGCCGGCTGGCACTCGACGCAGACCTTCCAGGCCTCTTCGCCGTCCCTGGCTTCCATGACCTCGTGGCCATCCAGCTCGAGCAGCGTCCGAAGCATGGTCCGGACGTCACGGTCGTCATCGGCGACCAGCACGGGTGGTTCGTTAAGGTTCGGAATAGCTAACGGCCCTCGGCCGCCGCCCTTTCGGGCGCAAAGCGCCGGCGCGGCATGCCGCCCGTGCGAGCACATGAGCGCACGTTCTTAAGCGCGAATGCGCCGCGGGCGGCTGGACCGCGCATCGGCGCGTGTAAGTCACCGTGTAACTCTGGCTAGACGTACTCGTCCATGGCGCGCAGGAAGTTGACGTACACGCGCTGTTGCTCTCGCAGGATGCCGAGCCCGCCGAGCTCCCACCATTCGTCGGGGGTGAAGTAGGCGGAGACCTCCGCCTGGGCCCCGGCCTTAGAGAACCACTGGATCAGGTGCAGGTTGTCCGACTGCAGCAGCCACATTGCGATGTCGATCAGGTGCGGGTGCTTGGTCAGCTTCGCCTTGTTGTAGATGTGATGCATCAGCCGGAAGATCCCCTGTTGCGCCTCGTTGCCGAGGAAGAAGTCCATGCCGCCATCGCCGGCCCACGTACATCCGTACTCCGGCAGCGGCATCTCGTGGGCGTCCTTGAAGGTGGTTATCGCCTCCGACGGCGATAGGTACCGCATCTTGTTCTTGACGAAATCGGCGTGGAGTGCGTGCATGAACGGGAAGATGCCGGAATCGGCCCGGTGGTGCTCGCCGAACGTCTCGAAGTCCCAGGCGAGAAAGACGAATTCGCCCATCGCAGCCCGTATCCACGTGGCGTACGTATCGGCCATCAGCGGCCAGCCGTTCCATTGCCGGTTGCTGAACCGGTAGCCGACGTCGTCGCTCAGTTCGTAGTGGCGAGTGAACAGCCGCATCTCCTCGTTGGGATAGCGGTAAAGGTGCGTCGGTTCGCGCCAGCCCATCACCCACGGCCGGCCGTCCATGACGGCGCCCTTGAAACCGCTTAGCTGCAACTGGAAGTAGACGTCGTTCGACATGAACATCTCGGTCGTGTCGGTGACGGTGATCGTTTTCTGGAAGGTCTCCTCCAGCTGCCGCTTGCCCCACGCCATCCGCTCGGCGAAGGCGCCGATATCCAGATAGAAGATGAAGGAGTGATAGGGCTCGACCGCGATCAGCTCGACGTTCTCGTGGCTCACCAGCTTCTGGAAGCCGGCCAGCACGTCCGGGCCAAAGCGCCGCATCTGCAGCAGGAGCGATACGGAGAAGCCGAGCGAGATCTTCATTCCCTTGTCCACCAGCGACTGGAACAGCTCGGTGGCCGGGCGGTAAGAGTACTTCGCCACCTTGTCGAAGTAGCGCCGGTCCATCTGCTCGTCGAAGATCAGGGCGTCCATCTTCTCCGGCGGGGTGCCGCGCGGGATCAGCTGGGCCGGCAACCGGATGCGGCGTGGCTGGTGGGCGACCATGTAGATGACCAGAGAGTTAGGCATCGCTACCTATCCTCTCAGACGGGACTTTGAGTCCCTGCTTCAAGGCGACGAATTCGAGGCGCTGCAAGAAGATGTCGATCACGCGCTGCCAGGTGTAATCACGCGCGGTCCGCTGGGCGGCGATCCGCAGGTTGCGGGCGGCCTCCGGGTGCGCCGCGAGGTGGTTGACGTAGGCGACGATCTCGGCCGCGTCCTCGGTCTCGATGACGATGGCGTTCTTGAAGGGTTCGGCGTATTCCTCGCCGGTTGCGCCGACGAAGGCGACGCCACCGGAGGCCATCGCCTCCAGGCCCACCAGGCCGAACGGCTCGTGCCCGCTGTTCGCCAGGGTCGCGGTCGCCGATGCGTAGAGCACCGGCAACAGGTCGTCCGGCAGGAAGGCGGTGACGTTCCAGATGTCGGCGTCGGCGTTTTCCTTGAGCGTCTTCGTCAGCCCGGCGACATCCTCGATGCGGGTGGACAGCGGCGCCACCCGCAGTCCTCGGCTTTGCGCAAAATCGAGCACCTCGCCGCCGAAGGGCTCGAGGCCGCCGCGCATCAGGAGGCGAGTGCTCACCCCCCGTTCCTTCAGCTGGGCGACGGCGGCGATCGCCTGGTGCCACCGTTTATCCGGACTGAAGCGCCCGATCTTGAAGAGGAACGCGGGCGCATTGACTGCGGCGCGCACCGCGCGCACCTGCGCCTGGCTCACCCGGGCGATCATCGACCCGGGGATGCCGTTCGGCACCACGATCGGGTTGACGCCCCAGCGCCACATGATGTGCTTCATGTAACGGCTCACCGTCATCAACGTGCAGACGAAGGTGAGCTGACCCCAGTTGATTCGGTGGAAGGAGAAGTGATTGTTCGCATTCCAGAGCAGGAGGCAACGTTCTCGCAGCCCGGCGAAGTAGAGCGCATCCGAGATCAGGCTCATCGCATGGGCGATGTGCCACTCCTCACCGAGCACGACCACCGTGTTCCCTCGCGCAATCGCCGGCTTGATGTAATCCTTGACCAGCGCGTCCGGCAGGCTGCGGTTGAGGTCGGCGACCTTGTCGTCCTCCCCCTCGTACACGCCGAGTGGGTGAAAGCGGCTGATCCATTGACTCCAACGATGAAGCGACAGCCGCCCGTCGAGCGAGCTCTCATCGGCCGGTAACCTGGGATCGCCGACGAAGAACAGGTGCGTCTCGAAGCCACGCTCCGCCAGCGCCCGCGACAGCTCCTTAACCCGAACACCCAGTCCGCCCGCCTGCGAGTACTCGTCGGGGCCCTCGAAGGAGAGGAGGATAAACGTGGTCTGCTCCGGCTCCAGCATCAGGGAACCTTCACCCGCAACAGCTCGAGCGCATAGGCGTGAATCTCCTTGGACAGAGAGGCGAGAAGCGTGGTGCGCGCCTCCAATCGGACAGAGACGGAATCGATCGACCCGCCCTGGTAATCGGTCGCGATCCCGCCGGCTTCGCGGAGAATGAGGATCGGGCCCGCCAGGTCGAAGGACCGCACCGGAGCGGGCGTCACCTGGAGGGCGACCCCACCGGACGCGGTGTGGCAGAGGTTGAGCGCCGCCGAGCCGAGCTGACGGACCTTCTCCGCCCGGGCGAAGACCGGCGCGGCTCGCTCGCGCGGTTCCACCCCTGAGGGCGCGTCGAACTGCACCAGCGAAATGGACCGGCCGTCGAACGCCGGCGGTGGTGGCCGAAGCGGCTGACCCTGGTGAAACGCTCCGGCTCCCACAACCGCATGGTATTCGTCACCGGTCACCAGGTTCTGGACGTACCCGAGCCGCACGTCCGAGATCCGGTCACCCTCAGTGACGGCCAGCACGACCGCATAGTACGGCAGCCCCATCTTGGCGTTGAAACTCCCGTCCAGTGGGTCGGCCAGCACCAGCGGCTCACCGCCGAAGTCGCGCTCGCCGAGCTCTTCCGAGATCAGCCGGAAGCGCAAGCCGCTGCGATAGGCTTGCTCCAGGTGGCGGACCACGATCTCTTCGGCAAGCTGGTCGAGATAGATAGTCCGGTCGCCGCCCGCGCCGAGGCCAACCTCTTCGCGTCCCCGGGGCGTGCCGGCGAGCGGCGGGATCGTGGTGCGGATCTCCGCAGCGATGGCCCGGAAGATAGGAAGCCAGGCTTGTGAGGTCACTCAGTGAGGTGGCCGGCAGGCCGTCGAGTCGCTATGGTACGCCAACTTTGTCCATCGCCGGGCTTCCTGCGGACCGGGTCCGCCCCTGGCTGACCCTGCTGGCGCTCGCGCTACTGGTGAAGGTGGTCCTGATCACGCTGACCCTGATCGAGTTCGGCGCCGCCCCCGACCCCCTGACGGCGCTGGGCCAGGCGTGGGACCAATGGGACGCCCGGCACTACGTCTACCTCGCCACTCACGGTTACGGAACCGGTGGCGATGCCCGGAACCTGATCGCCTTCTTCCCCCTCTATCCGGCGCTGATCAGCGCGGTATCGGCCGTCGGACTGCCGGCCCGGACGGCGGCCCTCCTGATCAGCAACGTCGCCGGCGTGGTGGCCGCCATTCTCCTCTACGAGGTGGCCCGCGTCGATGGTCACGAGAAGGCGGCCTGGCGCGCGGCGGCCTTCTTCACCCTCTTCCCCACCGCCTATTTCCTCCTCGTCGGTTACACCGAGGCGCTCTTCTGCGCTCTCGCCTTCGCCTCGGTGCTGGCGGCCCGCCGCCAACGGTGGCTCTGGTCGGGGCTGCTGGGCGGCCTGGCCGCGGCGGCGCGGCTGACCGGGCTGGCGCTTCTCCCATTGCTGGTGATCGAGCTGATTGTGGCGCGGCGTGCGCTGCGCAGCCTGTGGCAGCTGATCGTCCCGCCGCTGCTGGTCGCACTTGGATTCTTCACCTACCTGCTCACGAACTTGCTCGTGCTGGGCGATCCGTTCGCCTTCATCACGGTGCAGCGCGAACACTGGTCGCATTCGTTTGCGGCCCCCTGGCGCGGGCTCGCCAGCGCGGTGGACGGCATCACCTGGCGCGTGCCCTGGGAGAAACTCACGGTCGGCGGCGGAGAGATCGCCGGCGGCATCGCCGCCTACCTAACGACGGCGCTGAGCTGGTTGCGGCTCCGGCCCGCCGACGCCGCCTACGCGACCGTGGTTACGGTGATGGCCACGTTCTTGCCCTTCTGGCTGAGCATCCCCCGATATCTCCTCAGCATGTACCCGCTCTTCCTGCTGGCGGGGCGCATCAGCAGCCGGTGGGGGTACCTACCAATGGTGGCGCTTTCGTTTACGGCGCTGGTCGTCTTCGGGCTGGCCTTCGGTCGCGGCTATTGGGCGTTCTAGAGCAGGCGCGTCAGTACGAAGCTGGCGACCGCGTAGATCAGGTAGCCGATCAGGATCTGGCCGAAGCTCAGCGCGATGTGCAGGTTCATGATGCCGTTCAGCACGGCAAAGGACAGGCCGAACAGCAGCGCGTTCAGGACGATGACAAACAGTCCCAGGGTCAGGAGCGTGACCGGTAGCGTCAGGATCAGGAGGACCGGCCGGATGATCGTATTGACCAGCGCCAGGATCAGCGCCATGACGACCGCCGCCCAGAGGGTGCCTCCGCGTATGCCCCAGACCACATAGAAGACGAAGAGCAGGGCGACAACATGGATCAGGAAGCGGATCAACACGCCTGCATTCTAGCCCCCGTGCCGACCTTCCCCCGCAGAGCGGGGGAGGGATGACGGTCAGTGCACCGCGTAGATGTCGTAGTTCGGCGTGTGCAGCCACAGCCGGAACTGGGCGTTGAAATAGTCGACGTTGGGCTGGAAGACGCTGCGTTCGGTCGGACCGATCAGGATGTAGTCGACGCGGTACTGGCTGAGCAGGCCGAGCGACTGTGGTCCACCCTTGTAGATACGCACGATGTCCGCCTCGCGCCGGTCGTAGTTGATCCCGTAGCTCCAGAGCCAGCCCCCGTAGCTCATCAGAACCGGACGGCCGGCCAGGTCGGCGATTGGATTGGTCGGTTCCTGGCCGGTCACGAACACCGACGTCGGCGGCGTGTGCTGGCGGACCTGCGCGGCGAGCTGCACCTCCTCGCTCGAGAACCAGACATACGCCGGGCCCTGCGGTGGGAGGAACTGCAACAGCGAGAGCACTCCCGAGGCGACAAGGCTCAGCCAGATCGCCGCCGCCAGAACGCCACCAAGCAGGTGCGCCCGCGCGAGGCGGACGAGCACCGCCCCTACCGCCACCGCGCTGGCCATGTACCAGAACACCAGCAGCTTGCTGTTGTCCCAATCCCAGGGCTGGAACTTGATCAGGTTGGCGGCAAGGAACACCACGCTGAAGGGCGCGACCAGCAGCCGGGCGCGCCCGCGCAGCGCCAGCGGGCTCAGCAGCGCGAGCAAAAGCAGCGGCCAGAAGAGCCCCGTGTTCTTGACCCAGAACCAGGCGGGAAAATCGTATCCGGACAACGGCGGATCGAACGCTGACATCCATCCAGCGATCAACTGCGGGTACTGGTGGTCGTGCGGCGCACCGGGATCGCCCGGAACCGCCATCAGCAGGCGCGGGACGGCGAGCAACAGCATCACGGCGAAGAACCCGAGCCACGCCGGCCGGGGGAAGAGCAATGCCCAGCAGCCGGTCACGATGCCGAGCACTACGAGGCTGTGAACGTGAAAGAGTGGCAGGAGGCCGGTCAGCCCGCCGGCGACCAGGAATGCGACCCCCTCGCTCTTCAGCGTCCACCGGCGCCACGAGGCAACGATCGTGGTAAGGGTCTCGCGCCAGCGGAAGAAGGGCGTCGTCAGGAGCGGCGGCGTCAACAGCAGCAGGACCGCCACCACGATGGCGGCGCCGAAGACGAATGATCGCTGCGGGAGGTAGTACGAAAGGATCGGGTTGTACCACTGGATGTTGACCGGGGGGTCGAAGCGGTCGTAGGGGCGCGGGATGTGGGTCAGCGCGTTGAGCAACCCGAGCCGCGCGGCATCGCCGAAGAAATACCAGAACCCGATGCCCCCACCCAGGAGGGTCAGCGTTACCGCGATCACGCCGGCCTCGATCCCACCGGTGACACGCCGCGCCCAGAGGATCAGTCCGCTGAGCGCGAGCACGGTCATGGCCCAGCTCGGCCAGGTGAGCGCCGCCGGGATGCTCCAGCCGCCGCCGACCAGCAACGCACTGGCAAAGTCGGGCCCAAACGGATAGCGGAACGGCGTTCCGGCGAAGATCGGATTCTGCGGCGGCAGGTTGTGGCCGTAGACGAAGGCCGTGGTGTAGGCGGCGTGGAACGACCAGTCCGACCAGGTGTTGTTGTAATGCGCCAGCCACGCGTCCGGCGTGATCTCGACCGCGCGCGCGAAGAGGTAGCCCATGCCCAGCGCGACCGCCGCTACGGCGAATGGGGCCCCGCTCCAGCGTGGAAAAGCGGGGAGACAATATCTGGCCCTGTGACGCCAGAGAGTGAACCCACCCCCGACAAGTCCGGCGAGCGCCAGCAGCAGGACGAGGCCGACCGTGACGCCGATCGCCAGCGCCGCGACATAGCCCGCCATCGTCAGCGCGACCACGGCAAGCACCAGGCCGATGACGACCCGCTCGCCCGCCGTCAGCCAGGGCGGCCCACCCGCCGCCAGGCCCAGGCCGAGGACCAGGCAGCCCGCAACCAGCGCTAGCCCGGGGAGGTCCAGTAGCAGAGACACCAGTTGGGCAGCGGTTTGACGAAGGCGAACCAGACGTGGTTGTTCAAGGCATCCGCGGTGAGCGGCAACCCGGTCCAGAGCGGATAGAAGTAGACGAAGAAGCCGATCACCATCAACAGGTAGGCGTACGCCGGTACCGCTCCGTTGATGCGCAGCGCCAGGCCGGGCAGGTAGCCGCGCAGCGTGCGGAGGTAGGTGAGCGCCAGCGCGAGCGCCAGGAACATCGCCGGCAACCCGCCGAGCATGTGATAGAGGAAGAGCCCGCGGGGCACGCGGGAGAATGGCAGCCACGCCCCGAGGAAGGCGACCAGGATGAAGATCGAGAGGTAGAGGCGCTGATCCACCGGTCCGGCTTCGTCGCGTGGCGCCGCCTCCGCCGTGACCACTTCACGGCGCGAGCGGTTGTCGCGGATCAGCGCCGGCAATCCGACGGCGATCCCAACCAGGGACGCGGTGGCGGCCCACCAGATCAAGGGGTTGCCGAGGTTGAAGATCTCCGCCACCAGCGTCGACCCGCTCGCCTGGTCGACACCGAGCCCCTTGTCCGTGAAGTAATAGACGACCGGACGGAAATCGAGCGGCCAGGACCACCAGGGGCTGTAGAAGATGTGGGGCGCCGTCAGGGTGATGTGGTAGTGCCAGGTCTGCCAGTGCCATTCCCTCAACTCGCTCCAGGCCCCGCCGGGGCTGAAATGAAACGGCACGATGGACAGCGCGGGCTGCGGGAGATTCGTGATGCCGTGCGTGATCGTCAGGTAGCGAATGAAGCTCAGGCCGTAGACGATCCCCGGCAACAGGGCGAGGCTCAGCAAGGCGATGCCACCGGTGACGCCGTCGTATTGAGTCCAGCGAAGGATGAGCCGCAGCGCCAGGATCACGATGATGGTGCCGTAGGCCGCCAGCGTCGTCCACTTGGATCCGAGCGCCAGGCCGAGCGTGATGCCGGTGAGCACGATCATCCACCGCCGGCGGGAGACACGGTCGGCATTGAGGTGGAGGTGGAAGAGCAGGTAGGCGAGCACCACCAGCGTGATGGGGATGATATCGATGACCGCGGTACGTGACTCGACGAAGGTCAGCCCGTCGAAGGCCGTCAACACCCCGGCGGCGATGGCGAAGAATCGCACGGCCAGCAACTGGCGGGCCAGCAGGTACATCAGGGGGATCAGCGCGGTGCCGAAGAGCGCCGGCATGAAGCGCCAGCCGAACGAGTTGAAACCGAAGAGCTTGATCCCGATGGCGATGATCAGCTTGGCGAGCGGCGGCTCCGGATCGAAGTAATCGCGACCGAGGAGGTCCTTCTGGGCGTCGTTGGCGAAGTAGAGCTCATCGAAAACGAACGGCGAGTCCGGCGCGATGGAATCCGGCTTGCCCAGCCCCGCGAGCGACGGGCTCTGGTAGTTGTGCCCGATGCCCCAGGCGCTGATGGGCGCCGACGAACCGGGGTGCGCGAAGACATCGAGGAAGATCGGGCTGCCGAAGCGGAGGATCCCTGCAATCAACGTGAGCGCGATCAGCCAGTAGAGGTCGCGCCGGTCGAGGCGCCACCATGCGGCGCGCGGTGGCGTCAACTCGATTGACCGCGCACCCGGCCCTTGATTTCCGCCACGAACTCATCGACGCGCGCAATCGGGACGACAATGTCAGCACCTGCGACCAGGCGCGGGCCGAGCTGCCGTTCGGCGGACTCGACCAGGTCGGGCTGCCGGCGATCGAGCCTGATATAGACGGCCGGCTCGCGGCCCAGACGCCGGACGAACCGGTTGACGTAGCGCCGGCGGTCGGCCGGCTGGAACGCCACCTCGAGCGGCTGGCGCCGCACTCGAGCGAGCGCGCTGTACGGCAGTTCCAGATGACGGGTCAGGTAGCGCACTCGCAGCCCGTCATCCGAGATCTCGAGGTAAGCGAACTTCTGCATCATCCAGAAGGCGAGGAGGATGGCGCCGCAAAGTACCGTCACCGGGACGAGGGAGTAGAACGGCAGCCCTCTGTAAAGGTTGTAGGCGATCAGCGCCAGCCCGATAACGAAAAGACCTCCGTAGAACCATTTGCCGTCGCTCCAGCGCCGGGTCGCATAGAGAATCGGGAAGCGGCGCGTTCCGTTCTCGCTCATCGAGCCACGCGGACGGTGCCGGTGCGCTCCATCAGGTGATCCGCACCCTCGAAATAGGTGTCGAGGTTGGGCTGCGCCGTCAACCACTGCCAGTACTCGCGGGCCATTGCCTCGAGCCCGGTCTGCGCTTCCCAGCCGGCGGCCTTCATCCGGCTGACATCAGGCACCGAGTGGCGCGCATCGCCGACGCGATAGCGACCCGGTGTTTCCGGCACCATCTCGCGCTCGGCGACGCGCAAGAGGATGCGCGCCAGGTCGATCACGGTATGCGCACGTCCGCTCGCGACGTTGTAGGCGCCAGGCGGCAACCCGGAGAGCGCGGCGACATTGGCGCGCGCCACGTCGTCGACGTCGACGAAATCGCGGAGCTGATTCCCGTCCTCGAGCAGCTGGGGTGGCTGGTCGTGGGCGAGCCGCAGCGCAAAGATCCGCAGTGCGCCGTAGTACGCGTTCTGAAATGGTTGCGCCCGTCCCTGGACGGCACCGTAGCGGAGGATGATCCACTCGATCCCATGCCGCTCGCCCAGCAGCCGGACCAGATCCTCCTGCGCCAGCTTGCTCAAGCCATAGGCACTGGTGGGTCGGGCGACCGACTCGTCGGTGATCATCGGCGTGATCGCGCCGCCGCAAATCGGGCACGGTGGATCCCAGATGCCGCGCTCCAGCGCGTCGACCCGGCGGGGCTGCGGATACACATCGCCATCCTTCCCGCAACGATATTTACCCTCGCCGTAGACAGCCATCGAGGAGCCGAGCACCACCCGCCGCACCGACGTTTTTCCCTCCAGCAGTAACTCGAAGAGAATCGCGGTGCCGACCGCATTGATGTGGAAGAGTTTGCTGAAGGAGGGGAGGTAGTCGTGGTGATCCGCGAGGTGGAAGACGACCTCGTTCTCCTTGAGCGCCTTCACCCAATCCTCGCGCTTGCGCACGTCTCCCTCGACCACGTCCATCCCCGCGGGGAGCGCCGGTGGGCCATCGTGCGCCGGGGGCGAGAGGTTGTCCAGGATCGTGACATGGTGCCCCTGCTTCATCAGATGCTCCGCGGTGCGCTGACCAATGAAGCCGGCCCCGCCGGTGATCAGCACCTTCATTGCTGGGGACTATAGCTGACACTCGATCGGGGTCCGATTCTGTCCTGTGACAGCGCCGTTACGGGCTCTTCACGGCTCCTTAACACCCCCACAGATATCGTGATCCCCGCTTCCCCTTCCTTGAAGGCCGAGACCCCAATCTCGGCCTTTCTTTTTTGTTCTGGCTCACATCCGGGCCCCTTCCAGTGAGCGCTGACAGTTGCAGCTCGGAGTGGCCGGGATGAGCGGGATCAGGGTGCCGAGCAGGTCGCGGACGCGCTCGATGTTCGCGGCCAGCACGCGCATCACATCCTGGGCCTGCACCGCCGCCACCTCCGGCGCTCCCTCGACGCCGGCGTCGTAGTCCGTGACGAGCGAGAGATTCAGGTAGCACATCTCGAGCTCGCGCGCGAGGATCACCTCCGGGTACTGGGTCATGCCGACGATGTCCCAGCCCATCCGTCGGTACCAGCGGCTCTCGGCCCGCGTCGAGAAGCGCGGGCCCTGCACGACGACGACCGTTCCCGTCGGACGAAAGCGCAGCGATTGTTCACGGGCGACGCCTCCGGCCAGCGTGCGGAGCTCCGGGCAGTAAGGATCGGCGGCGCTGATGTGGACGACCTCGGGTCCCGGATAGTAGGTGTCCGACCGGCCGGCGGTGCGATCGACGAACTGGTCGCAGATTACCAGGTCGCCGGGATGAAGGTCCGGCTGCAAGCTGCCGACGGCCGAGGGACCGATGATGCGGCGCACGCCGAGCTTGCGCATCGCCCACACGTTCGCGCGGTAGTTGACGAAGGGCGCCGGAATCGTGTGGCGCGGGCCATGGCGCGGGAGGAAGGCCACGCGACGGCCACCGACGTCGGCCAACGCGATGGGCGCGCTGGGCGGCCCGTATGGTGTGTCGATCGTGACCGGCTCCGCACCGGCGAGCCACTCGTAGAAACCGGAGCCACCGAACACGCCGATCTTCGCCGACGCGGGCATCAGACGAGGACGTGACCGCGCGGCGAGACCTGGTCCTCGTAGCGCGCGAGGTCGGTGATGCGCGCCCTCGACGAGCAGACCGGGCAGTCGGGGTCGCGAGGAAAGGGCGTGGTCCGCGTCTCACCAAGAAGCCCGTCGTGCTGGAAGATCCGGCCGCTGAGCGGATTTCCCACCCCGAGCACGACCTTGATGGCCTCCTCCGCCTGCACGCTGCCGACGACACCCGTTGCCGCCCCGATGATGCCGGCCTCTTCGCAGGTCTGCACGTCGCCGGGCTCGGGCGGCTCACGAAAGAGGCATCGCAGGCAGGGAGCGTCCGGCAGGACCGTCGTCACCTGGCCGCCCCAGCGCAGCACCGCGCCGTGAACCAGCGGCTTGCGCTTAAGGACGGCGGCGTCGTTGAGGAGGAACTTCGTCTCGAACGCGTCGGTGCCGTCGACCACCAGGTCGTAGTCGCTAAACAGCTCGGCCACGTTGGACGCGCGGACGTTCTCGCGGCGGGCGTCGACGCGCACCCCGGCGTCGAGCAGGAGCAATCGGCCGGCGGCCGCCTCGACCTTGGGCCGGCCAACGTCGCACTCCTCGAAGATGATCTGACGGTTCAGATTCGAGAGTTCCACATCCTGGTCGTCGATCAGTCCAATCCGACCCACGCCGGCCGCGGCGAGGTACAGCGCGACCGGTGAGCCGAGGCCGCCCACACCCACGATCGCCACGGCGGCGCGCTCGAGTCGCCGCTGCCCTGCCTCGCCAACCTCGGTCAGGATCCGTTGCCGGTGATGGCGGGCATCGGTCATGAACGGGCCTCCACGCCGACGAACGCGTCGTAATCGACCAGACTCTGCACGGTCGGGTGATCGCCGCAGACCGGGCAGGCGCCGTTACGACGGTAGCGAACTTCGCGGAAGGTCATCGCCATGGTGTCGTGGAGCAGCACGCGGTTGATCAGCCCGTCACCGACGCCCGTGATCAGCTTGATCGTCTCGGCCGCCTGGATGGTGCCGATGACGCCCGGCAGGGCCGCAAAGACGCCCACGTCCTCCGATTCTTCGATGGCTCCCGCCGGAGGGGGCTCGGGATAAAGGCAGCGATAGCAGCCACGCCCCGGGACGAACACCGTCACCTGGCCCTCGATGCGAAAGATGCTGCCGTGCACCAGCGGTTTGCGAAGCAGGTAGGCCGCGTCGCTGAGGAGGTAGCGCGCGCGAAAGGAGTCGGTGCCGTCGACGATGACGTCGTACCTTCCGAGCAGCTCCATCGCATTTTGTTCATCGACGGTCGCCTCGACCTTCTCTACCTTGACGTCAGGATTCAACGCACTAACCGTCCGCGCGGCGCCGGCGACCTTCGACCGGTTCAAGCCTTCCATCGAGTGGATGATCTGCCGCTGAAGGTTGGAGAGCCGGACATGGTCGTGGTCCGCGAGCCCGATCGTGCCCACACCCGAGGCGGCCAGGTAGAGCGCGACGGGGGAGCCAAGCGCGCCCACGCCGACGATCAGGACGCGCGAGCGCAGCAGACGCTGCTGGCCTAATGGGCCAACCTCGGCGAGCGCGAGATGGCGGGCGTATCGTTGTCGCTGCTCGGGCGTCAGGGATCGCTCACCCATCAGGCGCCTTTGGGCTTGGCCGGGACGGCGTGGAAGATGCCGTGGAAGACTTGCGGCTCGAGCCGGCGCAGGCGAAGGCAGTCGGCTAGCGTGTGCGAGGCGAAGACATCCCGGGCGGCTTGCTCGGCTTGTTCGGTCACGTGCCCCAGCAGACGGCTGTCCCCCGTCCCGGCACCGTCCGGCTGGCGGCTCCTCGAGCCATTCCCTTCCAGGCAGTCGATCACCTGGTCGAGGCGAATCTCCTCTGGGCTTCGGGCCAGTTCATGGCCGCCGTGCGGCCCGCGCGTCGAGGTGATGAAGCCGGCGCGTCGGAGGATCATCAGGACCTGGTCGAGGAACGGTCCGGGGATTCCCTGCCGCCGGGCGATCTCGCTACTCTGGAGCGTGCCCCGGCCGGAATGGCCGGCCAGCTCTAGGACGGCTCGGACGCCGTACTCGGTTTTCATCGAAAAGCGCATGCGCACGGCACTTGACCCTCTCCCCGCTTTTTCACGCCGGAGCGGGGCCCCTTAAAAGTTGATCGACCCGGTCAAGTATATCGCACGCCGCGATCAGCTTTGCGAAGTCAAACCGGGAGGCGAAGGGCGATCGCGATGAACAGCGTGCCCAGGACCACGAGCGGAACCGTGGTCGCGATCAGGCTGAGGCTGCGCAGCCCGATGGCGCGGCGGTCCTCGCTGGATGAGTGGACTCGGCCCCGCAGCACGAAGCCTTCGACGGCCAGCAGCAGCGACGCCCCACCCAGGCCGAGCGCCACCATGACGATCGCCCAGTTCGTGGTTGGTGTGCCCTCTTGCTGCGCAAAGGCGTTGAAACTGGCGGCCAGCACTCCCACCAGTGCGACCAGCACGCCGAGCGGGACCAGCGTCAGGTTGATGGCGCGCATGATGCGGCCCGGCTCCGGGCGGCGCGAGAACTGCCAGGCCGACGCGAGCACGAAGGCCATGTAGGCCGCGATCACGACATAGAAAAAGACGGGCGTCAGGAACTGGCCAAACGTCGTTGCCGCGAATACCACGTGCACAATCTAGTCTTTAGCAGCCTTCAGGCCGCCGCTCCACCTGAGCGCTTAATTCAATATGCGATACAGATTGTTGACCACGGCAAACGTGGTGATCCAGGCGGCGATCAAGTAGGCGTTCCAGATGCCGGCCCGGCGACGGCCGAACAAGAGAAGGAACGCGACCAGCCCTGCCACCAGCGACAACTTCAGCGCATAGACCGCAAACTCGCCGTTGTTCTGGATGATCCAGGCGGCGACACCGTTGAGCTCCTGCCGTCCCTGCGAGAGGCCAATGTGGGTGGTCGTGACGTCGAGGAGCTGCGCGGTGCAAAACCCGATGAGGATAAAGGCCTTCTTCCCGGTCGAGACGTCCTTGGTCCCAATGCCCCTGAACCGGCGGGTAACGGATGCTCGCGCTTCCCCAATCATTGAACCGACTTTACACAGCCGCTATCAGAAAAGCAACGCCCAAAGCTGGCGCTTTCTGAGTTGGGCGGCTTCCCTCCTCGAAAAGACTGCCCGGATTATATGGGCAGGATACGGCTCCGTCCAGAGCCAAGTTTCGCGACTTTCGTCAGGAGGCTTTCTTGCTGCCGCCGAGGATCTCGCGCCGCTTCTTGAAGAGGTACGGGATGGCGATCAGCATGCCGCCGGCGAGCGCGACCCCTGCCCCTATGCGAAGGTACAAGGTCCAGTCGGACGGCGGGTCGAGCGCCGGATCGTAGACGGTCCGCGCGGTGAGCTTGAAGCTGAGCGCGCCGACGGTGCCGTTGACGCTCCAGGTGCCGACGGTGGTCTCCGCGTGGTTCCACTGCTGGTCCTCATTGACGGGCGGAAGGCTGGCGCACGGCCAGACACCGGCGGCCGGCAAGTGCACGGGGATCGGTGGCCGGGGGGTCGCCGTCTTGGGCTGGGCCGCGAAGCGGAAGGGCTTCGGCGGTTTGCTCATATCCAGGAGGATCACATCCTGGCCGGTCTGGTTCTGGAGCAGAAGGTCGCAGCCGCCCGTCGTCCCCTGGATCACGAGGCCCGCGGTCTTCGGCACGATGCTGTCGACCACGGTCTTGAACGGCTGATCCTCGGCCAGCGCCGTCAGAGGAAAGAGCAGCAGGGCCACCACTGGTGCGAATACCAGACCGAGCCGGTTCACGATCCTATAACGCCAATCCGGCCCTCGGCTGGCGGTCCCCGCCCGCACATCCGGGCTAGACTTTGCCGGCAAGGAGGGGAGTGATGTCGTACGAGTTCGTCCTCACCGAGGCAGATGGCGCGGTCGGCGTCGTGACGATCCACCGGCCGCAAGTCCGCAACGCCCTCAACCATCAGACGATCGCCGAGCTGGTCGATGCCCTGGAGACGTTCGATCGCGACGACGCGATCCGCTGCATGGTGCTCACCGGCGATGAGCGCGCATTCGCCGCCGGGGCCGACATCGCGCAGATGGCGGAGGCCGGCGCGGTCGAGGTCCTCAACGATGACAACTTCGCGCATTGGGCCCGCTTTCGCGCGATCCGTAAGCCCGTGATCGCCGCGGTCAGTGGCTACGCGCTGGGCGGCGGCTGCGAGCTGGCGCTGATGTGCGACCTGGTGGTGGCCTCGGAGACGGCCCAGTTCGGCCAGCCCGAGGTGAAGATCGGCATCATTCCGGGGGCCGGGGGCACACAACGGTGGGCGCGAAGCGCCGGAAGAGTCCGTGCCATGGAGGCGGTGATCACGGGCGAGTCGGTCCGCGCCGTCGACGCCGAGCGCATGGGACTGGTCAATCGCGTCGTGCCCGCGGGTGCGCAGCTGGAAGAAGCCAAGCGCCTGGCGCAGCTGATCGCCACCCGCCCGCCGCTCGCCGTTCGGCTCGGGAAGGAGGCTGTCAATCACGCCATGGAGGTCGGTCTCTCCGCGGGCCTCGAGTTCGAGCGCAAGCTCTTCTACCTCTTGTTTGCGTCGGAGGACAAACGCGAGGGCATGCGAGCCTTCCTCGAAAAGCGTCCCGGGCGGTTCACCGGGCGATGAGCGAACTTGTTCTCAGCGCTCGCGATGGCGCCGTCCTGACCCTCACCCTCAACCGACCCGAGGCGCTGAATGCTCTCAACCGGGAGACCACCGGCGCGCTCCGTACTGGATTGGAGGCGGCGGGGCGGGACCCGGGCGTGGGTGCCATCATCCTCACGGGAGCCGGGCGGGCCTTCTGCGCCGGCGCCGACCTCAAGGACGTGAGCGCGCGATACCAGGCGGGGGACAGCGATCTCGGCGCCGACCTTCGAACCAATTACACGCCGATGATCCGCGCCATCCGCGCCTGTCCCAAACCGGTGATCGCCGCGCTCAACGGTACGGCGGCCGGGGCCGGTCTGAGCCTGGCGCTGGCCTGCGACCTCCGGCTGGCGGTGATAGGCGCGCAGCTGATCGTGGTCTTCGTGAGGGTCGGCCTCGTGCCTGACGCGGGGAGTCTGTTCTTCCTGACACGGATGCTGGGCTTGAGCAAAGCGACGGAGCTCGCGATCACCGGTGATCCCTTGAGCGCCGACGACGCCTACCGACTCGGACTCGTGGCGGCCGTCGTTCCACCCGACCAGTTGATGGCCGTGGCACTGGAACGAGCCCGGCGGCTCGCGGAGGGACCGCGGCAAGCGTACGCCTTGATCAAGCAGGGCATGGAACGGGCGCTGCACTTCGACCTCGAACAGACGCTGGAACTCGAATCACAGCTCCAGGCCCTGGCCGCAAAGACGCCCGACGCCCAGGAGGCGATCCGCGCCTTCCTCGAGAAGCGGAAACCGGTCTTCGGCCGCTAAGAGATAGAAAAAGAAAGAGCGGCGGTGTTACCCGCCGCTCTCACTTAAGTCAATTAATGCCATGGGCACCACCTCCCATTACTTAGGCCGCCATTGTATCAATTCCCGGCGCGGACGCGGTCCTCGATGAGCTCGCGGGAGATGAAGATCTGCTTGGCCCCCTCGACCGTCCGAAGCTGGCGCAGCAGCTCGGCGGTCGTTCGATTATGGGGCAGGCCGACATCGATCTCCAGCCGGTCGTCGGTTTCGTTGAGCTCGTGAAGACGGATCGACACGGGAAAGGCGCCGATCACCGTCAGCGCCGCCCGCACCCTTTCGATCTCACCCTCGCCCCGTGGAACGACCAGGCTGACCTGCGCCTCGCTTGGCCGCTTGAAGAAGCGTTTTTCGATCGGCTTCAACACCATCAGGACGGCCAGGATCAACAGCGTCGTGAAGACCGCCTCGAAATATTGCGCCGTCGCGGCCGCCATGCCGATGGCGGCCACGGCCCAGATGGTCGCGGCGGTCGTCAGCCCACGGACCAGGTCCTTGCGAAGAAAGATCGTTCCGGCCCCGAGAAAGCCGATGCCGGTGACGATCTGTGCCGCGACTCGTGATGGGTCCGTCTGGCTGAATCCATAGGCACCGACGATCGTGAAGAGGCACGATCCCAGCGACACCATGGTCACCGTCCGTAGCCCGGCCGCCCGCTCCTGCCGCTCGCGCTCCAGGCCGACGACGGCGCCCAGGACCAGCGCGACCACCAGGCGCACCATGAGATCGAGCGTTGACACCGCGCTATGGTACATGCGGGAAACCCCGCAACCCCAACGAAGTCTTAGTGCCGCGGCGACGTCGTTGCGGCGGAAGTGGTTAGGCGGCCGTAAACAGCCCGCCCTCGAAGGTCTCGACCTCCGGCTCGACGGGAATCGGGGTCCCGTTGCGCTCGCTGAAAAGCGCCTCTTCGACCGCGAAGAGGGCGTCCATCAGCTTCGAGATCCCGACCTTGACCTTGATATTGGCCACCTGGTCCGGCATCGGCGTGATCGGGCTCACGAGGATCAGGATCTCCTCCAGACGTGACTCATACGCGGTGGGGACGCGCTTCATGCCCTTGAGGTTCATCTCCTCGAGCTCCTGCAGAAGCCGGTCGATCAGCTGGACGGGGCGTCGAACCTTGTCCTGACGGGCTTTGAGCTCGCGGTGCTGCTGCTCGGCGTCCCGAATGTAGGCGTTTGTCTGGGCTAGCAATCCATTCATCAACGAACCCTCATTCCATTGCTCTGAAAATGCTGTACACGCTCGCAAACCGAATCCGTCGCAGGTTTATTCCCAGAAATCGGCGGCTACACTTTCCGTGACATGCCGCTGCTTCGGGTCGACCGGCTGAAACTCGTGTACGGGGCCACCGAGGTCCTCAGCGACCTGACGTTCCAGCTCGAGCCACGACAGCGCCTTGGGATCGTCGGCGCCAACGGCAGCGGGAAGTCCAGCCTGCTGAAAGCGATCTCGGGCGACGTCATCCCGTCGGGGGGATCGCTGACCCTGGCGCCACGAACCCGGACGGCCTACCTGGCGCAGGAGCTGGAAGCGGGTCCGCACGAGAGTGTGTACGCCGACGCGCTACACAGCCGGGCAGACATCCTTACGCTGCGCGGACGCCTGGAGGGGCTGGAGGCCGCCATGGCACGGGCGGGTGGAGCCGAGCAGGCCGTCTTGGTCAACGAGTACGGCGATACCCAGCACGAATACGAGCGGCTCGACGGCTATGCTTACGACAACCGGGTCGCCGAGGTCCTCCATGGCGTCGGCCTCAGCGAAGGCGACCAGGCGCTGGCGCCCAGCGCGCTCAGTGGTGGGCAGCGCCGCCGCCTGGCGCTCGCCAAGCTCCTCCTTCAAGACGCCGACCTGCTGCTGCTCGACGAACCAACCAACCACCTCGACCTCGAAGCGATCGAGTGGCTGGAGGGCTTTCTGCGCCTGTCTCGCGCCGGCATGCTGCTCGTCTCCCATGACCGCCGCTTCCTCGAGCACACCGCCGACGACATCCTGGAACTGCAGGCCGGATCGGGCGAGTGGTACCCGGGCAACTACTCGCAGTACGTCCGGCTGCGCCGCGAGCGCCGCGCCCTGCAGCAAAAGGAATACGAGGCCCAGCGTGAGTACATCGAGCGAACCGAGGAGTTCATCCGCCGCTATAAAGCCGGGCAACGGGCCCGCGAGGCGCGCGGCCGCCAGACCAGGCTCGACCGCCTGGCCCGGGTCGCGCCGCCCGCCGACGATCAGCAGATCCGGATCCGGCTGAAGGCCTCCGTTACCAGCGACCTCATCTTTCAGAGTGACGGGCTCCGGCTCGGATACGGCAAGCGCGAGCTGCTCACCATGCCCGCCTTTACCATCAACGCCGGCGAACGCCTGGCGATCGTTGGACCGAATGGGTCGGGGAAGACCAGCCTGCTGAAGGCGCTGCTGGGCGAGCTTCGGCCGCTTTCCGGCCGGGTAAAGACCGGCCCGCGCGTGGCGATGCGCTACTACGACCAGAACCTCGCCGACCTCGATCCAAACAAGACGGTGCTGAAGGAGCTGCAGGATGCGTTCGGCCTGCCGGAGGAAACGCTGCGCACGTTTCTCGGCCGCTTGCTCTTCCACGGCGACGACGCCTTCAAGACGATTCGGTCGTTGAGCGGCGGGGAGAAGAGCCGCGTGGCGCTGGCGAAACTGATGCTCGACGACGCCGGCCTGCTGCTCCTCGACGAGCCCACCAACCACCTCGACATCCCGGCCCAGGAGATGCTCGAGGAGGCGCTACAGGATTTCGAAGGCACGATCGTCTTCGTCTCGCACGACCGCTACTTCATCGACGCCATCGCGACGCGGCTCTGGTCCATCGAAGGGGGCGCGGTGACCATGCACCTCGGGAACTACAGCGACCTCGACCGGCGCCGGCAGCGCGCGGCCCACCCGGTCGTCGCGCCTGAGCCGCGCAAATCTGGTCGTACGGCCGCACCGGCCAGGGCCGGCGCGAAACCCGGCCCCGCCGTCGACAGCGTGGAAGACCGCATCGACGAGCTCGAAGCCGAGGTCCGCCGCATCGAGGAGCTGCTGGCTGACCATCAGACCTATGACGACCCTGCCCGGGTCTCGGAGCTCGCCCAGGCCCACGAGGACGCATCCCGCCGTCTGCGAGCGCTCTACCAGGAGTGGGAGCAAGCCGCCGCCGAATAGACCGGCACCCGAGCCGGTCGGCCCCGCGGCTCGGCCCGGTGGCGGGCGACGACCACCGGTTGCTCCTGCCGGTGGTGTCAGTCGCGTACGCGGTTTCCATCGGCGCCGCCCTGCTCGCATTCGACCGGCTGGCGGAATACCGGCCGGGGCCATGGCTCGAGGTCCTGGTCGCCGCCGTCCTCGTGCTCTCCGTGATGACGATCGCCGTGCTCCTTCGCGCCGCCTGGCGGCGGCGTCGGGAAGGACTAGGGCGGCGTGCTCTGCTCTGGGCCGGCGGCGCGATCGTACCGGCGGTTCTGGCCACGCTGGCCATCCTCAGCCTGGTCGATAGCGCCCAGAACGCTTCGGTGATCAGTGGGGCGGACACGCACCTCACCCGCCCGGTGATCGATTCGCTACCCCGGCCACCCGGCACCACGCTGGTCGACGAGCGGCCGGGCCTCGCCGACACCGAAACCATCTACCAGGCCTTCACCGCCACGGACTTGAACAGCATTGTCCCGTATTACGAATCCCACCTCTTAAAAGATGGATGGGTCGAGGACAAGGCATCGGCGACGACGTCGATCGTTCGCTTTGCGAAGGGGGCCTTTGTCCTCGCCCTGGAGATCAACTCGCCGTCGGGCGGCTACATCCTGACCGTGGACCACGTCAACCCGAATCTCCTGCAATCGCCGTCGCCCAGCCCCACCTGAGGTTGGCTCTAACGCCCGAAGGGCTCCTGGCTCTATTGGGCGGTCTGCACAAAAAGGGCCCCCTCAACTCGTCTCTTCGGCCCGATGACGTAGGCGATCGGCGCCCGTAGCATCGAGAGCGTCGGATTATCCGCTTCAACGGAGGGATTTTGTCTATGGCGATCGACCAGGGTGTGCGCGCGAAAAAGGAAACCAAGGCGGATGCCCAGTCCGTCATCGACCTCGCCCACAAGCAGGGCCTCAAGATCGTCGATCTCAAATTTATCGACTTGATCGGGACGTGGCAGCATTTCTCCATCCCGGTTCAGGAGCTGACCAAGGGCCTCTTTAGCGAGGGCATCGGCTTCGACGGCTCGAGCATTCGCGGGTTCCAGCACATCCACGAGAGCGACATGCTGCTGATCCCGGACGCGTCGACGGCGATCGTCGACCCGGTGCTGCGCGTGCCGACCCTTAGCATCAACTGCGACGTCATCGACCCGATCACCCGCGAGCCCTATTCGCGGGATCCGCGGTACGTAGGCAAGAAGGCGGAGGCCTTCCTCCTGACGACCGGCCTCGCCGACACCAGCTTCTTCGGCCCGGAGTGTGAGTTTTACATCTTCAACAGCATGCGGTTCGACCAGAACCAGTTCTCGGGCATGTACGAGATCGATTCGATCGAAGGCGTGTGGAACTCGGGCAAGAACTCCGAGCCGAACACGGCCTACCGCCCGCGCTACAAAGAGGGGTATTTCCCCGTGCCGCCGACCGACAAGCTCCAGGACCTTCGCTCACAGATCGTCCTCAAGCTGATCGAGGCGGGTGTCGACATCGAGGTTCACCACCATGAGGTCGGCACCGCCGGCCAGACCGAGATCGACATGCGGTTCGACACGCTGGTCAACATGGCCGACAAGGTGATGATGTACAAGTACGTCGTCAAAAACGTCTGCGCCCAGAACGGGTTCGTCGCGACGTTCATGCCGAAGCCGCTCTTCATGGACAACGGGTCCGGCATGCACACCCACCAGAGCCTCTGGAAAAACGGTGTGCCGCTCTTCTACGACAAGGCCGGCTACGCGGGCATCAGCGAGATGTGCCGCTGGTACATCGGCGGGCTGCTGAAGCACGCGCCGTCGCTACTCGCCTTTGCCGCGCCGACCACCAACTCCTATCGCCGGCTCGTGCCCGGCTACGAGGCACCGATCAACCTGATCTACTCGAAGCGCAACCGCAGCGCCTGCGTGCGCATCCCGATGTATTTCGACGATCCCAAGGCGAAGCGTCTCGAGTTCCGGACGCCGGACCCCTCCTGCAACCCCTACCTGTCCTTCGCCGCCTGCCTCATGGCCGGTCTGGACGGCGTGATCAACAAGATCGAGCCGCCCAAGCCGATCGACGAAGACCTGTACGAACTCGAGCCCGAAATGAAGCGCCAGGTGAAGAGCACGCCGGGCTCCCTCACGGAGGTGCTCGACGCGCTCGAGATCGACAACGATTACCTGACCCGCGGCGGTGTCTTCACGACGGACCTGATCGAGACCTGGATCGACTACAAGCGCGTGCGTGAGGTCGACCAGGTGGCGCTCCGGCCCCATCCCTGGGAGTTCTATCTCTACCACGACATCTAGTTCGTCGTAGTCGCTGCGTTCGCGCGTTCGCCGTTGAGGCGGCTGTCACTCGCCCTGACAGCCGCCTTTAGACCCTGGAAGAGGAGCAAACGTCATGGAGGACAATTCGATACAGCGAGACAAGCCCTGGAGACCCGGCGACTACCCGCGGCTCGGCCCGTCGTGGGACGAGGCGGATCCTATCGAGGACTTGAGGCCCCAAGGAGTTCCCGACGGCGAAGACTGAAGCGGCGACAGGCCGCGCGACCTCGCAAACTGTCGAGCGCACGATGGAGCGGCTCTCCGAACGCTCCATCCGCTTTCTCGACCTGCGCTTCGTCGACGTCCTCGGGACGGTGAAGAGCATCACGATCCCGGCGCAGCGGCTGCCGCATGCCGTCCGCAACGGCGAGTGGTTCGACGGCTCGTCGGTGGAGGGCTTCGCCCGGGTCTTCGAGAGCGACATGTTCCTTCGCCCGGACCTCGACACCTTGACGATCGGCGAGGCAGACGGTGTGCCAGGCGCCCAGGTGATCTGCGACCTGATGACCCCCGAGGGCGAGCGATTCGCCGGCGACCCTCGCGGCGTGCTGGCGCGGGCACTGGCCGAGGCGGCCGCGCTGGGCTTCGACTACTCGGTCGCGATGGAGCTCGAGTTCTTCCTCCTGAATACCGACACCGCCACCGGCGGCGTTCGACCTGGGCGCCATGACCGTGCCAGCTACTTCGACCATCCCGTCGACGTCGGCAGCGACGTTCGGCAAGAGATCGTGGGGGCGCTCGACCGCCTGGGGATCACCGTCGAGGCGAGCCATCACGAGGTCGCGGCGGGACAGTACGAACTGGACCTGGCACTCAGCAACGCGCTCAAGAGTGCGGACCAGCTGGTCACGCTCAAGCACGCGGTCAAGGCCGTTGCCCAGCGCCGAGGGCTGCTGGCCACCTTCATGCCCAAACCGATCTTCGGCGCGGCGGGATCCGGGATGCACACGCACCAGGTCCTCACCGAGGCCGGCAAGGACATCAACGCGTTTTATGACCGCGCCGACCAGTACCAGCTGTCGCCGGTCGCCAAGCACTTCATCGCCGGCCAGCTGGCGCATGCGCGAGCGCTCTGCGCGCTCGTGGCGCCGCTGGTGAACTCCTACAAGCGCTTCGTTGCCGGCTTCGAAGCGCCGGTGGCGATCAGCTGGGCCCAGATGAACCGTTCGGCGTTGATCCGCGTGCCGCGCGCCGGCAGCGGCGATCGCGCATCCGTCCGGATCGAGTTCCGGGCGCCCGACCCCTCCTGCAATCCCTACCTCGCGTTCGCCGCCATGCTCCACGCCGGCCTCTCCGGGATCCGTCAGAAGCTGCCACTGCCGCCACCGGTCGAAGAGAATCTCTATGCGTTCGATCCCGAGCGTCTCGCCCGCCACCAGCTCGGCCACTTGCCCGCCTCGCTTGCCGAGGCCCTCAAGGACCTCCGCCAGGACGAGGTGATGCGCGATGCGCTGGGTGTCCACCTCCTCGAACGTTTCATCGAGGCGAAGGAGATCGAGTGGCAAAGCTATG
>WNFA01000887.1_pt1 | contig 24189 bp, 25 predicted proteins | sample 5400481 | NCBI WGS metagenome assembly WNFA01 (sample SAMN13153340, study PRJNA577476) | soil metagenome | isolation source: 120 cm saprolite under Douglas fir tree site 2 hole 1 replicate 2 | place: USA:California | collected 2015-04-18 | reverse complement strand
GCCCCTTCGGCTTTCTCCTGACGAGACAACCCTTCCGTTTTTGGGATGGCGGCGAAGTAAACCTTCCGAAACCAGTCCATCGAGCATCAGATGCAGTGAAGTTGCTCTCCCATTCGGAAAGAGGTCTCTTTTATCATTTGGACTTATGAAAACGAAATAACACTCTTTCACCTTTAGCACATCTTTTTACCTCTTCAAAAGAAGGGAGGGAGAATCATCAGTTTGGACCCGTCAGTCGGATGCACCAAGAGTGTGCCAGAGCCATAAAATGGCCGCCTGGCGCAAAAGTTCAGCGAAAAGCTCGGCTGGAACCGCTCGTTGGGCGACATCCCCTTGAAGAAACGGGATGCCGAAACGAACTAGTGCCTCCTCATATCGAATGCATGCCCCGCGATGAGGCCTGTGTCGCCACGCGGACGATCGCGTGGTGGCGCCGCCGGCCTGCCAGATGGCGGCGTTCGCCCAGCTTAGTTCGCCGCCATCTTCACTCCTTTTACGGCTTTTTCGATGAGCGCAGCCACCGCATTTGGCTGCGACACGTAGATCGCGTGACTGCCCGCTACCTCGACGACTGTCGAACCTGCGCGCTTGGACATGAAACGCTGGGCCGGCGGTGGGATCATCTTGTCCTCGGTGGCGACCAAGTACCAGCTCGGCTTGGTCTTCCACGCCGGCTCGCTGATCGTGCCGCTGAGCGCCTCCTCGCCCCACGGGACCTGGGAATCGGCCATGAACGCGGCCTTGTCTTCGTCCACGTCAGCCGCAAATGAGGCAGGGAACTTGGCCTTGTCGAGGTACAGATAGCCGTCCTGGGGCGGCAGTATCGGGGGCACGGGCGCGCCAGGCGGTGGATCCTTGATAAGCGTGGACACGGACTCGCCCTTGTCGGGGGCAAAGGCTGCGATATAAACAAGCCCCGCGACCTTTGGATCGTTGCCGGCTTCGGTGATCACCGCTCCTCCGTAGGAGTGGCCTACGAGAAGCACCGGGCCGTTCTGCGCGTGAACAATGCGTTTGGTTGCGGCGACATCGTCGGCCAGCGATATCGTCGGATTCTGGACGATGGTGACACGGTAGCCGTCCTTCTTCAGTATCTTATAGACGCTCTCCCAACCGGAACCGTCCACGAAGCCACCGTGGACAAGAACGATAGTTATTTCCGCCGAATTAGATACTCCAGCCATGATGATTTCCTTTCTTTAATTAGGTAGTGTACGCCTCTGACCGTCTTCCCTCGAGTCGCGCAACAATGAGTGTCTCTTTCCCTGATCCGTAGCAAGTATACCTGAGATCTGCCAGAAATGCGACCGTTTTGACGCCATTTCCCGACGCCTCTGACAAATAGCGTGTCGAGGCGCGCGAGAAAAGATGGCAAAAAGGCAGGTGACGAACGAAAAAAAGGCTGCACACGATGTCACGCCAGATTATGTGGCAGAGGCAATTCGCTGAAGGCGCTTGGCTTCGTGGCAGATTATTTGACAATCGTCATTTTTTATCGGACAAATGACAGAGTTCTGTTTCTCTTGCTGTTGTTCCATGTGTGTCTCCTTCTTTCAAAAATGCGCTCTTCCCTTTGGTTCAGAAAGAGTGTTCATTCTTCTTCTAGTCCAGTAGGGACCCGATTTATCGATGGGAATTCCTTCAACTAGCGAGGGTTTTGAAGACATGGAGATGATAATGAACAAATTGATCGCCTTTGACATTGCAGTTCAGTATACCGCAGCCATCGTTGCACAGGATGAAGAGCGCATGCAGGCACCTATGCGCTGGATGTTGTCTACCTGGACGCCTATGGAGTTGCTCCCCTGGCAGAGCATGAGGGGAAGGGTATGAAGATGCAGCTACTTCCGTATGACGGTTTTAATGCGTGTTTGGTGCCATAGCGTTGAGAGGCTGCGCGAGCGTGTCGGCTAGCTGGCGCGCATTCGCGCCGACCGCGGCAAGCTCTTGCGGTGCCCCTGGCTGCTTGATGAGCCTATCACAGTACGTCGCCAGTTCAAGGAGCCGCTCGTGGAGGACCGTCCAGGCTCCATACCGATGCGGCAGGATATTGCCTGCCCTATACATCTCGAAGCTCGGGCCCGCCATCTTACCCGGCAGATCAGGGCCCACAGGCAATCTCGTGAGCAGCTCACCCAGGGGCTTGATGAGCAGGAACATTGCGTCTACCGCCACGTTGCTCAAGATGGTTAGCTCTTCGTCACTCTCCGTCCCGTGAATAAAATACCGGATGAGTACTTGCAGTAGCACCTGATAGCTCGCATTGAAAAGCTCCGAAATCTCAGCCGTCAAGGGATCGGAAATCAGCCTGAAATGGCTCGTGTCGCTTGGAGGGCGAACGTAGGCAGCTACAACGGGGCGTGCAGGTTCAAAGCCTGGGTCCTGCTCTTTCAACTGACGGTATTCTTGCGCAATCTGAAGGAATTTGCCATAATGTGCCTCGTGCCAATCCCCGCGCGCACCTTCTCCCTGCTCGATAATCGTCTCGATGGCTTTGACCGCCGAGGCCAGATCGGTGACCTGGATGAGTTCGGGCCAGGCAAAGTGCTGCTGCGTCGCTTGCGCCCGCGGCGGACCGATGAAGACCTGCCGTTCGCCATACTTGTCCACCAGATATCGGAACCCTTGCTCAATGCCGCGGTAGAGGTGCCCAACCGTGGCAAACTCCTGCGTTTGGGGGACGATTTGCCCAGTATCGATGAGCAGGCTGGGTTTGGGAATGGCCAGCACTTCGAATTCCGGTGCGTCCTGCAGATCCATGCCCTCGGGCCGCTCCAGGAACAGAAAATGTTGTAAGGCATCACGGCCAAAGGGCAATAGGCTGAGCTGGATTCCTGGGGGTAGTACCGGGCGTCCTGCGGGAAGTTTGGTCGGGCAAAGTACGGGATCGATCCGATGGAGGAGAGCAGATTGTTCACCAGGGTGAGATGGAGCATTTCCTGCGTGGCGACAAGGGAGACCAGGCACTCCCAGCGTTTGATCGCTTCCAATTGCGCTGCCGTGACGCCCTCGCTCATGTCTCGCTTCAAACTAAAGGCGGCAAACAGGTACTGGCACATGATCATATGCTCTAAAGACGCGGCCTCAGAAAGCATGTAGATCAGCTCTTCACGGTCCTCAATCAGAATGGGATTTTCTTTGCTCACAGATGCCTCCTCCTTTGCTCGCTTGTTCTTCAGACTGCCTGAGCACTCTCGTTCGGGTTCTCCTTCACTTAGCCGACCGCCCATGCAATTCGTGCAGCGCTCATGAAGAGTTCGTTCTACGCGAGAACGTCGTTTTCCTCTACATTATAGCCTATGGTTCGATCAAATGGTGACAAGATTTTGAAAATGCAGTAAGCTGACTGCATGGCAGAACTGATGGCTGTGTTGCAAAGGATCTTCTTGGTATCCTTTCGTTCACGAACGGGCATCACCCGGAAGGAATTACCCTCGATAAATCGGGACGCTACTGTAGCGTCCCGATTTATCGAGGACGTAGAAGCTTACCCTGCCCAAGCGCAACGAGTGTGCGTACAGCAATGCCGCCAATGAACAGGGTGATAGCCACAAGCACCGCAAAGCCCAGAAATGTCGCAGCCAGGGGATGCGTTATACCAATCCAGCGTAGAGCAAATCCTGCGGCCGCTGCATACGAGAAGGCGAAGCCCCAGAAGCCAGGTGTGAACGGCAGCTTGAGATACACCGGCACCAGCCGCAACTGCACCAGCACCATCAGGACTGCATAGCCCGCGAGTATGTAAGCAAACAGATCGACTCGTCCACCGGTCAGTATGAAGTAGGTATTACCGGCTACGACCGGTGGGGCTATCTCGATCGCCAGGGTGGGAATGAGCGCCGCGGGAAGCATTGGGCGGAAGAACAACCGGTTGAGGATGATCGAGCCGATCATCACCCAGCCGATCATACCCACGCCAAAGCTCATCCAGCCGAGCCCTATCATGCCAAAGTGGGCCGCGCACTCCCCACCGAGCAGTCCTCCCGCGACTGTAGGCAGGAAGTAGCAAGGATGAAACTTGTCGATGTCTAGCTCTGCAACGATCCATTGGCCGGTGAGCCAGCCGCCGAGAAGCGTAGTCGCGAGAAAGAAGATCCAGAACAATACCAGCGCAGCGAGAGATGCATAAGGTTGGAGGCCGACCGCCAGCAGCATTCCGGAGATGGGAAGCAATGAGTAGAACGGGCCAAGAACCGGATGCTTCAATTCAGAAGCGATGGTTCCTGGTGCGAGTACGAGCTTAGCGACAAACGAGGCGAGCAGGACGAGAAAGACGACCGCAGCGACCAGGAAGAGGGTAGCACCGATTGAGGCTGGCAAACCATAGAGGTCCCCTGCAAGCTGCCAGACGCGGGCTAGCCCGACCAGTCCAAACGGGATCAAGTAAAAGTTCGCGGGAACCGCCATGAGCGTTTGCAGCTTTCTGCTGACCTCGCTGCCCTCCCTCGACTTGTCGACTTGTTTCATAACAGACTTGATGTTTTCCCTTCTTTTTTCCCAACAAACATTTCCTTTAGTGCTTTCAAAAGCAAGTGTAGGTTGGGGCTATGGAACTGTCAAGACCCACAAGAGGGATTGTGCAGCAGTGAGCATCACTGCCACTTTCATCCCTTCTCATCGGTTGGCACATTCCTCCTTTCAGCGCAAGTATACAGTTTGGCATGAGCGATGTCATGCTGTAAAAGTGGGATTGCAAGGTGGGATTTTGCTTGATTGCGTGAGGTTACCAAACACCTTGCCAGGTTACCAAACGCCCTGTTCGGACTGGTGCTTGCACCGACGCAGGAATGAGTGGGGGCCTGGCAGCCGCAAGGGCCCATCCGCCGCCCCACTCTACCCCCTGCCACTACATTTCACACGTTATGACATTTCATGCCTGTCATTAGGTACAATTAGTAGTCAAGTACTCAATCCCCTGGAAGGGGATGAGCTTGTAGTATCCCTTGGCCGAACTGACGATTATTCCGGCAGTTCTCAGGACCCACAGTAGGCTGCTTGACTTCACAGCCCGCTACCAGTTGGCCCAACATTTTTACCTGATAAGGCCATTAGTTATCAGAACCCATATGTTGTTAAAGGTGCAAGCCGTTACTCCCCACTGGTAGGGAGTGCCTAAGCATCCTGATTATAGCAGGTTGCAAGGAGGATGTCAATATGGTATCCTTTACGCATGGGAAAACATACAATCAAGGCTACAACGGTTCGATTAGAGCCAGCAGATAGGGAAGCAATCGCCCGTATCAAGGAACTGTACGGGTGTCCATCCGATATTGCAGCGATCAAGCTGGCCCTGCGCATGGTTGCCAGGGGAGAGGTATCCTCTGCCTGCGGGCAGCCTTTCTTTCCTCCCGCCCCATGAATGGAGGCGGGCATCCAGAAAGGAACGATTGTGAACAGCAAGTTCTGCTGTGCATTTCGTCTCTGACAACAGACAAGACAAACAGAGGAGGTTCTCATGGCCCACGAGGAAGAGATGCGTAGAAGTACCTCCAGCGGGCATCCGGGAGAGCACAAAGATGTCATCACCAGCAAGAAGGTGTCTGATCATCTCGCCAACGAGCGCACCTTCCTTGCCTGGTTACGGACTGGTCTGGCAACGATCACCTTTGGCTTCGTGATCGAGCGCTTTGGACTGGCGTTGCGCGAAATGGGGTTGAAGACTCAGGTCGACATTCCTTCCCCGGTGCCTTTTTCTGCCATCATTGGGATCAGTCTGACGTTGCTGGGCTTGGTGATGATTGTCGTGGCGTTGCTGAACTTTCTCCATATTCGCGCTGCCATCGACGCAGAAGCATTTCATCCACCCGCCCGCTTCGTCGTTGTCCTCACCGTTCTGACGAGCCTGATCGGCCTCTTGCTAGCGGTGTATTTAGTGCTCGCAGTGTAACATGAGAAATTCTTTCTCACAGGGCCTGTAAGAACTCATAGGTTGGTTCTTCAATATCGACGATACCAGTTCTGAGTATGGCTGCCTTCCGGTGTTGACTCTCCTCCCCGGGTAAGCGAATCTCACTGGTATTGGTTGCCATTTTGCTGCTCTCAATATCGGCGATCAACTGGGTTACATGGGCGTCAAACACGTCACGCTCGACGAAGAGATCGGGTCGAAAGACAAAGTAGATGCCGTTACAGTAGGCAGGGTCGAAGTATGACGCGAGCTTGCTCTTGCCTATGGGTGTGCCCAGACCCGCATTGCATAACAGCTCGATCATCAGTGCCAACCCAAAGCCTTTGTATCCTCCAAATGGCAGGAGGTGTGTATGATGGGCTTCATCGACGGTCTTGAAGGGATCGGTCGTAGGCCTTCCATCCAGATCAACAGCGATGCCCGCCGGAAGAGGCTGTTTGTCGCGCTGGGCGACCATGATCTGACTATACGTTCCTGCACTCGTTGCCATATCCAGGATGAGCGGTGGCTGGCCTGACCGGGGAATGCCGATGGTGAGAGGATTCGTGCTGAGCAGAGGCGTTACTCCTCCCGGAGGCACGACTGCTGATAATGCGGAGTTAATGGCAATGCCGATCAGCCCTTCCTCAGTTGCCATCTGACTGTAGTAGCCCAGCAGTCCACTTACCCCGCCGTTGCGTGCCCCTACCACTGCCAGACCTCTGGCCTTTGCCATATCGATGGCCAGCTTCATCGCAGTGTAGTGGATGAAGAATGGAAAATGGAAGCCACCATCCACCAACGCCGAGTTTGCGGTCTCGTGTCGAATAGTCAACTCCTGACGCCGTGTTGCTCCTTCTTGGTACTGTAAAAGACAGCCCTCCAGGTAGCGGAAACCATGGGTGCGCTTACCCCACAGTTCCCCTTCCAGGTAGATGGGAGCCGAGATCTCAGCTTCAAGCTGTGGCACTCCGTTACGTAGCATCTTGGCAATGCTCAATTCGATTACATCATTAATTTTGAGATTTATCATATATGCCTCTTTCGCATCATTGAACTGAGGTACTATAAAACTTCGCCCCGCCCTGGGAGCTGTCAGACGGTTTTTGGCAGAGCGACAAAGCGTTTAAGCTTGCCGGAGTTAGCCAGGCGGTCGAGTTGATCGACTATCGTGAGCGACACATCTGGATCAACAAGGCCCAGGTGGCTCAGGGCTGTAACTAGTTCCTGTCTCACCGGGTCCAGATCGATGTGATTCTCGACCCGCATCGCTATCGCGGCTCCCCGCTTCGTCTGGCGCACCTGGTACTCGTAAATCCCCGGCAGACTGTCCAGTGTCTTGGCAAAGACGGTGGGATTCACCTCGACTCCACCGGAATATTGGGCGCTTAAAGAATGCCATCAGTCGGCCATTGTGAGAGGCGACCGATGCCAGTTCCCAGCCATAGCGACCCCAATTGGCAAGAGCGCTATCAACCAGGGAATCGTTGAAGGCAGAAAGATCAGCGGTTAATGTATCAGCCAGGCCCAGTTCAACACCATACTGCCATGCTGTCTGACCTTCCTGGACCCTGGATTCCTTGTACCCGAATACCACCTGCTGAGGAGTGCCGAAGCCAGTGCGGACCAAAGCACTGTTCACGGTTTTGATAATTTCACTTATATCAGTCGTTTCTAACGCAATGAAGGATGGTGGATGTGGCGTGTTCAATTCCAGGTGAGAGTGGAAGAAGCGCAGAATGAGTGTGCCCAGGGCTTTTTCTTGCTCTTCGCTGACCACAATCCAATAGTAACGCTCACGAAATTCCAATGGTCCCCAATTTTCAATGGATTGGAAGAGATCGCCATGCAATCCTTGCGCAAACTTCAAACCGATCTGTTCCAACTCTTTCTGGAGTGGAGTGAAGAACTTATGCAGATGGAGAGTGTAAGACCGTTCCCCCGATTTCTTCCATGCTGCTAACAACTCTTCATATTCTTGTTGCCACTGTTCTTGATAATGTTCATCTGTATATTGCTGTACGTATGCAGCAATGGTACGAATTGCTTTATTTGTTCGTACTGTGTCAAGAGTAATTGCCATGTGCTATGACTCTCCTTTCATTCTTGATTCTGGCTTTGTGGTTGGGTTACCAAACACTCTGCTTAGATTATCAATCACCCTGCTTGCACTGTTGGCTTTTGCTGCCATACAGTGGAAGAAAAGCACTTCCGACAAACGTTGCTGGTTTCTCAGTGATCTCTTACTCCTGTGCGAGGCAGCTTATTCTAGGCCCTGGCCGCAATGGCTGATGCAAGAAAGGCAGCGTCTTCCCCGATACCGAATAATAAGGCCGACTTTTCTTTGTAGAGCCAGGGCAACCCCAGGAAATACAACCCGGGAGAGGACGTGACTCCGCGCTGATGGAGAGGAGAGCCCTCCTCGTCAAAGACAGGAACATTCACCCACCCGAAGTCGAGCTGGAAGCCTGTGGCCCAGATGACCGTGCTGATGCCAGCTGCATACAGATCTACCTCCAGGATTGGTTCCGCCGGTGGCACCCACTTCGATTTGGGATCCTCGGTCATGCTTTCCACAGGCACATCCATCCCTGTTCGCAGTACGAAGTCGTCAATTGAGTGCGTGAGCTGCGTCGCGAATGCATCCGCCCTGGCCAGGTTTTCCTCCAGGTCAGGAGCCAGAATCGCGCGGCTCCCCTGGACTTCTTGTAGACGCCCCAGCAGAATGACGCCCTCTCTTGCCAGTTGCCGCAGGTTGATCTCGTGTCCTCCGTCTTTGCCGCTAAGGTCTGGGTGGCATGTGAATCTGGCCGCGGGGGAAGGAAGTTGATCGAGCGTGCGGTCGTATCCTCCCATCTGGTCGACCCACCACATCACATCTTTGCCCCGGTAGCGCCGGGGAGACCTCCCACACCTGGATACACATATATAGACCTGCCGTCCGCTCTGGTGAAGTTCCTCAGCGATCTGGCTTCCCGATTGTCCTGAGCCGACAACGAGCACCGCTCCTGAAGGAAGCCGCTGGGGTCTGCGGTACTGGCTGGAGTGCAGTTGACAGAGGTTCACGGGTACTGAGGCACTGGCTCGTGGAAGTTTGGGACGCGGAAATCCACCGGTCGCCAGCACCACGTTATCCGCTTCGAAAGGTCCGTCGCTCGTCTCCACCAGGTAGCCATTCCCTCCTGCCTGTAGCCGGACTGCTGTGGCCTGGACACGGCAGCGCAGCGGTGCCTGGAAGGACTGTGCATAGCGTTCCAGGAAGGTCACAACATCGTCACGTGGAAGAAAACTATCGAGGTCATTCCCTTTATAAGGATAGCCCGGGAGTTGAGTCATCCAGTTCGGAGTCACCAGAGTGAACGAATCCCAGCGCTGGCTCCGCCATGTCTCTGCAACGCGGCCTCGTTCCAGGACTACGTGCGCTCGCCCCTGCTGGGTGAGATAGTAGCTCATGGCAAGTCCTGCTTGTCCGCCGCCGATGATCACGACGTCTATCTGCTCTGTCATCTTTCTCTCCTTTGCCTCTATGCGTCTCATCGGACGATAGTTCCAGCGACAAATGCTGTTGCTTCAGAGATAAGTGTAGAGGAAAGCACGCGGTCCGTCATGACCCACAAGAGGAATTGTGCAGGTCATAGGTAAGAATCATCTTACTCCGGCTTCGCAGCATATGCCAGACGCGATGGTACGGGCGTGATGAATCACGCCCTGGCCCGGCTTGCGGAGCGGCCCTTTCAGAGAGAACAAAGAAGGACGGAACTCTCACCCTTTCATAGCAAGACAGAATTGGTTACCAAACAGCATCGCTGCCAATACCGATGTTTAGTAACCCACCCGATTGGTCCGAAGACGGCAAAAGCTCGATCACGTCTCAATAAGCTACTCTTTCGAGCCATGACTTCACCGCCGCCCACGGCTATAGTAGTTGGTGTGGAGGATCATGCGACATCGTATGGTAGGGGCGACCCTTGCGGTCCTGCACATGAGAGCGGGACACCGACTGTTAGCAATATGCAGCTCAGTAACAATGGCAGCATACAGGTCGGCCCGTTCAACACCTCTGGCACCTATCATCTCTATTGCACCGTTCATCAAAATATGAATCTGACTGTCCAGGTACAGTAACCAGGAATGTATTCAGGCGAGAGTCTCTCGCCTGAATACACAACAAAAGCAGAAAGGAACAACTCACATGATAGCATGGAGGCCATGTAGTGTGTAGTGTTTCCCGCTATAGCGCAGGCCGCGCTTCCCACTCCAGATCGCCCAATTAACTCCCTACTTCTCTGATCTATACCAGCCCACGACATTCTCCTCTTTTGTATTAGGTGTGCTGACCTGTCGCGTGATATATTATTGAGATATGAAAGGATTTTTCTCCCAGGAAAGTGACTCAGGTTCGCAATGATTAGCTTTTGGACCCTCTTGAAGCGAATATTATTCGTTCGATGCCCCAGATGCGGCAAAGGAAAGTTATTCCGCCGGTGGTTCACCATGTACGAACACTGTCCCGTCTGTCACCTGATCTACGAACGTGAGGAAGGATTCTATACAGGTGCGTGGGCCATCAACTTAATCATCAGCGAACTTTTGGTCGCTGCCTTCATTGTTCTCGTGGCGATATGGGCAGCAACGCACCCGGGTACTCCACTCATTCCTCTTATAATCGTGGGAGCCCTTTTCTCGATCCTTTTGCCCTTCCTCTTCTTTCGCCATAGTAGAAGTGTATGGATCAGCATGAATTACTGGCTCAATCCTCCAGAGTTGGAGTGAGAGCGGCGAACCAACCTCCTTGAGTCCCTGGAGTCTTCGCGCTATATTTATATATAGGTAGCACCGTCCAAGCACTTTGGCAATCGGTGCTACCGGCTTATTAGGAAACACACATCACTCAACTTGAAAGGGATCCCTATGCATAAAAAGATGCTTATTGGATTGGTACTATTTGGCCTGCTCACCGCCTTACTCTCAGCTTGCGGTATCAAAGACCTCGGCGCTGCTTCAGGTCCTTCCGTTCACATGAACGGAACCGACTTCGTACAAACATCGGTCACCATCCATAAAGGTGACATGCTCAACCTGATTGATGATGCAGCATCAACACACATCATCGTCAATGGTTCGTGGATCAATAGTACCGCCAAACCAGCAGTAGAACCCGGTGCCCCAACTGTCAACCAACAATACAACGGGAACGACAGCGCCCCTATTGGTCCATTCAATACAGCAGGCGCCTTTCACCTGTATTGTACAATCCATCAAAACATGAACTTGACGGTCATTGTCCAATAGCCTGGTGCCCGCAAGGGGCACCAGTACATTTTGGTGCCCCTTGCGGGTACCAGGGGGGGTTGGGATACTCTAGTACTTTTATGGCAGACAGCTCTGAGGTCTACAACAAACATGCTATACTGTTCAAAGAAATGCTATGGTGTATTCATAATCTATTGATGAGCTTATTTATTTATGGATAAGGCAGAGTAGTTAAAGGCGGTTTTGACCATATGCGGTTGCAGTCATCAGAACAACGGCAGATATCATCTTCTTTCTCCTTCTACCTGAAGTGCGGAGCTGTTGCGCTACTCTTCCTGCTGTGTGCGCTTATTGCGGCTTGCAGTGATAACAGTGACAGTCAGATAAACTCGGGCAACCCGCTTGCCAACGGCACCATCGATCTCAATGGGTCCAACAGCTCACCAACGCCGCCAATGCCACCTTATCTTTGTGGGGCCTGGGTGACCAATACGTCACCCGCATTCAGCCCGGACCGTCCAATCAGCGTCTTCGCTAAATTTGTCCAAACCAACACTCCCCAGGACCCCGGTAACCCCGTCGGCGTGAATGGCGCTACTGGCACAGCGACGATACAATGGCCTGACGGCAGCACCGAGATGGTGACCGCAAAGACCACCTCTGATGGCCTGGCCGTCTTTCCCATTATGGTGAAACCAGATGCAGCAAACAAGATCGTTCTTGTCCAGATCATCTTCACAAAGGATGGCCTTGACCCCTGTACCGTGCCCCAACCGGCTTACTTCACACCCATACTCGTCTCTCCTACGCCAACACCGACGCCGGCCGATACTATACCAACCGATACACCCACACCTACACCCACACCTTATATATTTCATCATTGATGCACGTTCCTGATAGGCAGAGACTCTGTATATGCTGGTGATCCAGATGCTATAACACAAACACTGGGCTATGTATCAGTGGGAGTTCTCATGGACATCATTGTCACATGATCTCCTAAGCAAAGGCCCAGCCCATAGGCACGGCAAATCAGGCCCCAGGTGATGCTTTCACGATATCATCTGGAACTCCTCTCCGTCATCTCCCTCTTAACTTAATGCGTATGGAGCCCGGTCAATGGGCCTCTACGGCTGTGTGAGTAGAAACAGCACAACACCTCCACTGATCAGCATGACTACAAGACATGCCAGAATAACTACGGTGAACAGATGCCTGTAAAGAGGAACTGCAGCCGTCGTCGGCAGCTTTCCACTTGGTCGCCGCTCGACCAGGGAAGGGACCTCTCTCTTTGCGGTTAATGCCTTCAAACCACCAGTTGCCAGATCCCAGGAGGATGCTGCAAAATCGGTCGCATGGTTATCATCGTCATCATTTGCAGCAAGCTTCCCAGAGCGCCCTGTGATTGACATAAATGCAGGTGAGGACAAAGAGGCAGGAGGATATGCGGGAGCAAGGGTCAAGGGGATAGCAGGGGACGAGTGTGAGTGATCAGACTGATGCCTGGAAGACTGAGCGTCAGATGGAGGCAATTTCACAGCTTTTCTCCGCCAGGAGGCTCGCAAAGGCCAACCGCTTCTCTCAACAGCTAGTATACGGTGAACGCACTACGAATGCCTACTTCTTCTGATTCTATTGTAACCAATAGAGGCAAAGAAGCAAAGAAACCATGACTAATGGATGCGTTACATCAGACACCCAACACCCCCAGAAGAGCATTGAGCATACGAGCGGTCACGCCCCAAATGGTGTGGTGACCATACTCATAAAAATACACAGTGCGCGTCAGGCCGCCTCGCGTCCATTCCTCGGTATGTAAGATGGTGGGATTAGCAAGACCACGTAAGGGAGCGAGAATGAGTTCTGTGACCTCACTGGCCTGCAAGTGCAACGTACCCAATCCTTGTGGCAGGAAGGCTACAACCGGCGTAATCAAGAAATTGCTTACAACGGTGAAGACAGGCGGCAAGATACCCAATACATCCACCCTTGCCGGGTCCAGTCCTATCTCCTCGTGTGCTTCGCGCAGCGCCGTCATGACCGGTGAGCTATCACCGGCATCGACAGCACCTCCAGGGAAGGCAATTTCACCACTGTGTGCGCGCAAAGTACTGGCACGGCGAATAAAGACCAGCTGCGTCTCACCGTCCTGGTCATACAGCCCCAATAGGACTGCTGCCTTGCGCGCCTGGGGACGTTGGCCCTCAAGCACGTCGGACAAGGCATCAGCTCGTTCTACCGGCTCCAATCGCTGCCGTAGCGCCGCAATGACTTCGCTGCTATCCTGTAGATTCATGCCCTTCATTTTAACATAGTTCGCATAAATCCCATAATTCGCATGATTCTTACGAGTACCCCCCTTGCATTGCTGTGGTACAATGTGACAAACAAAAACACATCGGAGTAATCTGCTAAAAGGTCAGATATTGCCTTGCAATCGAGGGCAGCTTTTGGTATAATGAGAGCATCGAGTGGGGTATGCTTTGAGCGGGCTGATTTTTGTGTTCGTAACCAGGGCTTCCCTGTCTGCTAGCATCGTTTCGTATGAACGTTTTCGCTATAGGGCGAGAGTAGTCGTATAGCCAATCTCATGAGCGTCTGAGATTGCAGAAGCCTGGAATAGACTGAAACGATCACGGCCTACAGCATCCTCCTCCGATTAAGCCAATGTCCAGAAGCGTACTCCCCAAGGTCCAGGTGTGAAGTCCCTGTGTTCCTTATACGGTTCACCAGGATTTTCATCCCGACGCGAAACTACGGCACACGTCCGGCAGGATCAGTGGCGAGAAGGCTCACACAGGGCAAGGCAAAAACCGTGGATCGAAGGGGGTATTTTACCCATGCAAGTACAAAAGCACGGCGACCTTTCGACAATGCCAGCGACAAATCTGAAGAGCGGACGGGTACAGAGAATGTTCGAAGAAAATGACCCAGAAGGTCAAAGCAACAACCCCGAGGAGACGGGCGACTTCAATGAGATGGAAGCGTTGTTGCGCGAATCTGCCAACCCCATCACTATTAAACGCGGCGATGTGGTCGAGGGTGTCATCGTGCGCATTGACCAGGATGAGATTTTGGTCGATATTGGCCTCAAATCCGAGGGCGTGCTCTCGACGAAGGAACTGCCGACCAACGGCTATGGCTCTTTCAACGAGTTGCATCTGAATGACCAGGTGCTCGTGTATGTCATTCAGCCGGAAACGCCTGATGGACATGCGGTGCTCTCGCTCAAACGCGCTAACGCCGAGCGCCAATGGCGCATCGCCGATGAGCAATACAGGGCTGGTGAACTCCTTAAAGCACGTGTCATCGACTACAACAAGGGAGGCTTAATTGTCGATGTTGCTGGCATTCGCGGGTTCGTGCCCATCTCGCAAATCCTCAACCTCAAGCGCGAAGAAGTCGCCTCGGGTGGCGAAAGCCAGGAGACAGCCGCAAAGCTGGCGAGCATGAAGGACAAAGAACTCACACTCAAGATCATCGAGATCAACCGCACGCGCAACCGCCTGATTCTCTCCGAGCGATTGGCCGTGCAGGAGTGGCGTCAGCGCCGCCGCGAAGAACTCCTCGACGAGTTGAAACCCGGCGAGGTCCGGCGTGGCGTGGTCAGTAACCTCGCCAATTTTGGGGCCTTTGTCGATCTGGGAGGCGCAGACGGTCTGGTGCATATCAGCCAATTGGCATGGAGTCGCGTCAATCATCCCAGCGAGGTCTTACATGTCGGCCAGGAGGTCGAAGTACAGGTGTTGAGCGTGGATAAAGAGAAAAAGAAGATCGCTTTGTCCATCAAGCGCGCCGAAGTAGATCCCTGGACCACCGTGGAGCAGCGCTATACTCCTGGCCAGGTTGTCACAGGCACGATCACCAAAATCGCCCCATTTGGGGCCTTTGCGCGTATCGAAGATGGCATTGAGGGACTCATCCATCTGTCTGAACTGACTCCAGGCATGGATCCCAAGCAAAATCTGCATGAGGGCTTGCAGCTTCAACTGCGTATCTTGCGCATCGATGCCGAACGACGTCGCCTTGGGCTGAGTCTGCGCCAGGCTGAGGAGCCTGATACGAAAGAGCCAGTGCCAGAACTACCCACATCAGAGAATGGCAATGGCGGCAAGGGAGCTTCAAATAATACGATTTCATCGGAAGAGACCTCCACACACCAGGAAGCTGCTCCTTCACAGCTAGAGAGTGGTGCACCGACTTCACGGCGCGGCGAACGGCGTGAGCGGACCAGTGATCGGCAAGCGCTCAGTAACTCGCCTAAAGACGTTGAAGAAGAGACAACGGCTATGGCTGAAGCATTCCGTAGGGCTGACCGCCAACGGAGTAAAGAAGATACTGAGACATCCGAATAGGAAATAATAGTAGGCATCGTGTAGCACGCAATATGGCAGCACACCACACGGTGCTGCCATATTGCTATGCGATCGATGACGAAATTACGAATCTTGTTTCTGTCGACCTAAAATGATATACTCTTACCATAACCATATTGTTTTCGTAAAGGTAATAACGGGGAGGCATTTCAAAGAGCAGACGTTCATTACTTTTCTAACGTAGATTGTACCTGAACAAATGACCTTCTGACCTCCTTTCTGCATACACGCTACTGTATAGCAGGAGGAGGTCGACTGTTTCAAGGTAAGGATATAAGGGCATGAATGTGTTTTCCAGAGTTGTGAGGAGGTTTCCTTGACGCCATATAATGCGTATTGTATGATGAAGTGCCTAGTTTACCTGAGCGACACAGAGGGCTCGGTTCCACCCTCTGCCACTGAAAGGGGGGTGACAAACAGGTGAACGACAAAGATAGGTTTGATAAGTTCACAGAGCGGGCCAGGCGCGTCCTGAGCCTTGCCCAGGAAGAGGCCCAACGCTTCCAACACAATTACATCGGGACAGAACATCTTCTGCTTGGCCTGGTGCGCGAAGGAGAAGGTGTCGCGGCAAAAGTATTGAGTAACCTTGGCGTCGAGCTGAATAAGGTTCGTAGCGCCGTTGAATTTATTATTGGACGTGGAGACCGCATCGTACTCGGCGAGATAGGTCTCACCCCACGTGCCAAAAAGGTGATCGAGCTAGCCGTCGACGAAGCTCGTCGCCTGAACCATCATTACATCGGCACCGAGCATCTCTTGTTAGGGTTAGTCCGTGAAGGCGAAGGCATTGCCGCCGGTGTCCTGGAAAGCCTGGGTATCAACCTGGAGAAGGTCCGCACTCAGACGATCCAGGTCCTCAGCCAATCCAGTGCCCCACACGAGCGTGACCCAAAGCACTCCAAAACACCTACCATCGACCAGATGGGCATTGACCTTACCGCCGCTGCCCGCGCTGGTACCCTGGACCCCGTCATCGGTCGCCATACAGAGATCGAGCGCGTGATCCAGATACTTTCTCGACGCCTCAAGAACAACCCCGCGCTCATCGGCGAGCCTGGTGTTGGGAAGTCGGCCATCGTCGAAGGTCTGGCGCAACGTCTCGTCGCTGGCGAAGTGCCCGAGACTCTGTCTGGCAAACGTCTGCTAACGCTGGATGTTGGCTCGCTGGTTGCCGGTACGAAGTATCGTGGTGAGTTCGAAGAGCGCCTCAAGAAGATTATCGAGGAAATACGCAGCAGTAAGGACTGTATCATTTTTATCGATGAGTTGCATACGCTGGTTGGCGCTGGGGCAGCGGAAGGCGCGGTCGACGCCGCGAACATCCTGAAACCTGCACTGGCGCGTGGCGAATTGCAATGTATTGGTGCCACCACCCTGGATGAGTATCGCAAGTACATTGAGCGTGATGCTGCTTTACAGCGTCGCTTCCAAGAGGTAATCGTGCGCGAACCCACTCTTGAAGAGACGCTCGAAATCCTCAAAGGTATTCGCGAACGCTATGAGTCACACCATCGCCTGGTGATTACTGATGAGGCGCTCAAAGCTGCTACTGAGATGGCAAGTCGCTACATCACCGATCGCTTTATGCCTGACAAAGCCATCGACTTGATTGACGAAGCGTCCAGCCGTGTTCGCATGCAAAACTCACTCGCGCCCCTCAACCTCAAAGAGGCTAAGAAGGGACTGGAGTCGGTGCTGCGCGAAAAAGAAGCTGCCATTCAGCAACAAGAGTACGAGTTGGCTGCCGAACTGCGTGACCGCGAGGTGAAGCTGCGCGATCGCATTGCCAAGCTGGAATCGGGTTGGCATCGTGAGCGTGGCACCGACAAACCCACAGTTGGTGAAGAGGAAATCGCCCAGATCGTTTCGATGTGGACCGGTATCCCCGTCATGCGTATTGCTCAGGAAGAGTCGCAGCGTTTGCTCCAGATGGAAGGTGCCTTGCATGCTCGTGTCATTGCTCAAAATGAGGCTATCGAGAAGGTCTCCCGAGCTGTACGACGTGCACGTGCAGGTTTGAAAGATCCCAAACGTCCGATTGGGTCGTTCATCTTCATGGGGCCGACGGGCGTTGGTAAGACTGAGCTGGCACGTACCCTGGCTGAATTCATGTTTGGTAGTGAAGATGCACTTATCAAAATTGATATGTCAGAATTCATGGAACGCCATGCAGCCGCACGCCTGGTCGGTGCTCCGCCTGGATATGTTGGCTATGAGGAGGGAGGACAGCTCACCGAAGCGGTACGACGTAAGTCTTATAGCGTGATCCTGCTCGATGAGATCGAGAAGGCTCACCCTGACGTCTTCAACATGCTGCTCCAGATTCTGGAGGACGGCAAGTTGACCGATGCTAAGGGGCGCACAGTAGACTTCCGGAACACCATCGTGATCATGACCTCGAACGTTGGTGCCTCCTTGTTGAACAAGGAAGCCTCCATCGGTTTCAAACAGTCCAAAGATAAGGCCAAAGCCTACCAGAGCGAGTATGAGGCGATGAAGAGCAAGGTACTCGGCGAATTGAAGAATACCTTCAAACCCGAGTTCCTCAACCGTATCGATGAGGTCGTTGTCTTCCATTCTCTACGCATGGAAGAGATGTACTCCATCGTCGATCTACTGCTCAATCGCGTCCGCACGCAACTGACCGAGCAACAGTTGGAACTGGTCGTGCCACAAGCCTCGAAGGACTTTTTGATCGAAAAGGGCTTCGATCCGCAATATGGCGCACGTCCGCTCCGTCGCACCATTCAGCGTATGGTCGAGGACCCGCTAGCGGAAGGGCTACTCCAGGGCAAGTTCCACCCAGGTGACTTGGTAGAAGCAGTCGTCATCGATGACGACCTTGTCCTACAGGTGCGTAACCGCATTGAACAGTTACCTGCACCTGCAACTGAAGCTGCCCTCCCGGCTGGTGCGGACAGCGAAGCGTAATCCGTGGGGTCCCGATTTATCGTGGACCCCAATTTATTGCGCCCGTGAAGCATGATTCGTAGGGGCTCGATTTATCGTGCCCCTATGCTCTTTCATGCGACGTTTGACAGAAAGTTTTAGAACGACGGTCTTTTCATGCCAAAACCACGCACAAAATATGTCTGCCAGCAATGTGGTGGCGAACAGAGTAAGTGGATGGGCAAGTGTCCCGATTGTGGGGCATGGAACACCCTGGAAGAAGTAGTAGACCTCCCGCAAAGCCCCGCTCAACAGCGCCGCCAAACACTGCTGGGCACCTCCTCCGTCGCGCAAGGAACAAAAGTCCCACTCGTCCTCCCGCATATCAAGCCACTGGTACAAGAACGTATCTCGGTCGGCTATGCAGAGATGGACCGGGTGCTCGGCGGTGGCCTGGTTGCAGGCTCACTCACCCTGATTGGAGGCGAACCAGGCATTGGAAAATCTACCCTGCTTCTCCAGGTCTCCGGTGCTATCGCAAAAAACGTGGGGTCTGTCCTGTATGTCTCGGGCGAAGAGTCAATCGAGCAGGTCAAGATGCGTGCAGAACGTCTAAAGATCACTGGTGAACGGCTCTACCTGCTGGCCTCCATCGAGATGGAAGTGATCGCTGAGGCGATTGGTCAACTCAAACCCGCCTTTGTCGTCGTTGATTCGATTCAGACAGTCCTCACCAGCCACTTGACCGCCGCACCTGGTAGTATTAGCCAGGTCCGTGAATGCACACTCCAACTGATGCAGTTGGCAAAAAATACCCATACGCCTATCTTCATCATTGGACATGTCACCAAAGAGGGCACGGTCGCCGGCCCCAAGGCACTAGAACATATCGCCGATGCTGTGCTCTACCTCGAAGGCGAACGCTATCACACCTATCGCCTGTTGCGTGGCGTGAAGAACCGCTTCGGAGCTACCCACGAGATAGGCGTTTTCGAGATGCATGGTGAAGGTCTATTAGAGGTGCCTAATCCCTCTGCTGTGTTTCTGGCTGATCGTGTCGCTGAGGCTAGCGGCTCCGCTGTCGTTGTGAGTATGGAGGGGACACGGCCACTGCTGGTAGAAGTGCAGGCTTTGGTGACGCCAAGCAATTTTGGCATCGCACGCTGCACCACCAACGGCATCGAACATAATCGCCTGTTGATGTTACTGGCGGTGCTGATCCAACGGGTCGGGCTGGCGGTAGGGAATCACGACGTCTACGCAAACGTGGTTGGCGGGTTCACCCTGGAGGAACCGGCTATCGATCTTGGGGTAGCCGTCGCCATTGCTTCAAGCTATCGTGAGAAACGTATCGCACCCGAGACCGTCCTCATTGGCGAGGTAGGTCTCTCTGGCGAACTACGCGCTGTGAGTCGCCTGAGCCTGCGTGTGCGCGAAGCAGCTAAACTTGGCTTCAAACGCTGTATCGTGCCTAAAGCAGGTGGAGGCGCATATGTGCGCGCCGAACTGGACGGCTCGGGTATACCTGCGGATTTCGACGTCTTTCCCGCCAGTTCACTTGCAGTTGCATTGGAAGTTGCGCTACACTAGATAGAGAATCTGGTGGCGGGATCCTTGCGGGCGAAGCCCCTCAGGAACAATTCACTATTGATTCTCGTGCTTTAACGGTGTATACTCCGTAATCGACATAGACAATTCTTAGGCTTTCATGGGCGCATTTCGTAGTGTGGCACAGCAGGCCAGGCAACAAGATCTCGCTATTATCATTTTTGTCATCATCATCGACCTTGCCAGCATGCCCCGCCTCTTGCCGCCCCTTATTAGGTGCTTTGGTAGCTACCAGCAGGTGACTCACCTACAGCACTGCATTGGAGGATGCAGGGATGTCCACTAATTCTTTTGCCCGCATCGTTGGGGCTTTGATTGCTATCGCTATCGTCGTCGCGTTAGTCCTTTTCAACAACCATGTGCCGGCTCTTGAGCGATTCGTTCCTAACAATATCTGGTGGCGCGTAGGAGTTATTGGTGTCAGCGCATTCATTGCTGCTGTTATCGCCTTTCTCATCACACCCTACATCACCATCATTCCTTACCGCTGGGTACGTCACCAGATTCGAGTTGCTGCCGCAAGCGATCTCGTTGCCGCGGCCATCGGCCTCACCATCGGCCTGATCATCTCGGCACTGCTCGCTATCCCTCTGGCTAACCTGCCCGATAACCTGGGACGTGTTCTTCCCTTCGTAGGTGCCGTTCTCTTCGGTTACCTTGGCGTCGCTGTCGCAGTGGTACGCAAAAATGATATCGCTCACCTCTTTCAAACATCCCTCCTTTCTCGCCGCGGCCGTGACCGCGACCGCGATGAGGAGCGTGAAAAGGACCGCGACCGCAACAAAGATCGCGATAAAGACCGGGTGGCACAGTCCCCGCCAGTCATGCCGATACTGCTGGATACCAGCGCCATCATCGATGGACGCATCGCAGATATCAGCCAGACAGGGTTTGTCTCCGGTTCGTTGCTTGTCCCCCGCTTTGTGCTAAATGAACTACAACACATTGCCGACTCCGCCGATACAATGCGTCGCAACCGTGGACGGCGTGGACTGGATATGCTGAACCGCCTACAAAAAGACGCCACTGTTCCTGTCGAGATCACCGATGCCGATGTAGAAGGCATAGCAGAGGTCGATAGCAAGCTTGTCAAGATAGCACGCACATTGCACTGTCCCATTATCACCAACGACTACAACCTCAACCGCGTTGCAGAGTTGCAAGGCGTGAAAGTGCTCAACATCAACGAACTTGCCAATGCTGTCAAGCCTATGCTGCTCCCTGGTGAGGATACTTCGATCAAGATCATGCAGGATGGCAAAGAATTGGGCCAGGGAGTGGGATATCTGGATGATGGCACGATGATTGTTGTTGAAGGTGGCCGCCAATTCATGAACATGACCATCGATGTCACTGTGACTCGTGTGCTGCAAACCGTTGCCGGACGTATGATTTTTGCTCACCCCAAGCAGATCAGTGGTGGTAGCAGCAGTTCATCGTCCCAATCGCCTACCAGACAAAGACAGAACTGAAACATGCAAGATAGCGCTGCTGTCGTGATCGTGGATGGTCCAGACCCCGCCAGACCTTCGCTCTGGACGCCTCTGGCTGGACACATCATCCTGGCACGTACCGTCAATGTGTTTGAATCCTCGCCTCTGATACAGAGCATTATCCTGGTGCTCGCTGCTGAGGACATTGCACCTGCTAACACGCTTTGCCGAGACGAGGGTTGGCGCAAGATCACTGGCATCATTGCAAGAGGCACCAGCAGGCAAGCCTCTGTCCGTAGTAGCCTCGATACCCTGGCAGAAGCAGCGCCCGGCAACGACTGGGTCATGATTCATGATGCATATCGTCCACTCGTCACACCCACTTTACTTGAGACAGGCCTACGAGCGGCACAGGAGTACCAGGCCGCTACCGCTGCGGTACGGGTGAAAGAAACCATCAAACAGGTGCAGCAGGGACAAATCAGCTCAACGCTTGATCGCTCCCAGCTCTGGGCCGTTCAAACACCCCAGGTCTTCTCGTATCCACTCATTCACCAGGCACACCGGCAGGCTATGGCACAGGAGCAGCAGAACGTGACCGATGATGCGGCTCTATTGGAGCGCCTGGGGCAGCGTGTCGTCATCTTCCCTGGCTCGTACACGAATATCAAGATCATGACCGCAGAAGACCTGCTGCTTGCAGAAGCGCTGCTACAAGGGAGCCTATGACGACACGCATCGGTTTCGGCTATGACGTACACGCCTTCGCTCCTGACCGCCCATTGGTCCTGGGAGGCGTAACCATCCCCTATGAACGCGGCCTGTCTGGTCACTCAGATGCCGATACGCTCATCCATGCCATTGTGGATGCTCTGTTAGGAGCTGCGGCCCTTGGCGACATCGGCGGACATTTCCCTTCAAGCGACATGCGCTGGCACAACCAGCCCAGTGCGGTTTTCCTCGATCACACCTACAATTTGTTGTGTCAACACCATTGGAAGATAGGCAATATCGACGCAACCATCGTCGCAGAACACCCAAAATTAGCTCCCTACATACCCTCCATGCGCCGCCATTTGGCCGAACACCTCCATCTCCAGCTAGAGCAGGTGAGTGTGAAGGCAACCACCACCGATGGCCTCGGTTTCGCAGGTCACGGCGAGGGTATTGCTTGCTATTCTGTGGCATTGATCGAGAATTGACGAGCTTACAAACAAAATGTTAGCTACTTGACAAATGTAAGTTTGCATGCTACAGTTAACTTCAGCTAGTGAAGCTAGTATCCATAGCATCACAGCATACATAAGCACCAATGGAGATATTTTCAATGACAACACAAAAGGAGGAGTACAAACATGAGTTGGCAGTTAGATCCTTACCACACGCAAGTTGAGTTCGCCGCCAAGCACCTGGGCATGATGGCGGTGCGCGGCCACTTTGCTGAGATCAGCGCAACCGGCAATATCAACCCCGACAAACCTGAAGCGTCATCAGTTGAGGTCACCATCCAAACGGTAAGTATCCGGACCCACAACGACGCGCGCGACAACGACCTGCGGTCGTCGAATTTTCTGGAAGTCGACAAGCATCCGACAATCACCTTCAAGAGCACCAAGATCGAACCGGCCGGACAGGATCGCTACACCATGACCGGCGACCTGACCGTCAAGGGCAACACCCGGCCGGTGACGCTTTCCGTAGTGAAGTACGGGGAATTCAACGACCCCGGTATGATGGGCCACCGGATCGGCTACAGCGCCGAGGGCAAGATCAACAGGAAGGACTTTGGCCTGACGTTCAACATGATGCTCGATGGCAAGTGGGTTGTCAGCGACCAGGTCGAGATCATGATCGAGGGTGAGTTAGTCGAGCAAAAGCAAGAGCAAACTGCCGGCACCGCAAGCGCCTGAACCTGTTACGGCGCCTCGTGTCTTCTTGCGAACCACCTTCGGTGGTGAGGTAGTTACAGGATACTGTTGGCGAATTGCCAAAAAACGACGAGCGAAGCCATGTCAAGTCCGTAGGGGCGCGATTATCGCGCCCGCGGGGTGGGGGAGACCAATGCTCTCGATTCACCAACAGTATCGTTACCGATCGGCCCACCGTTATTCTGCCAATGTTCGATCAATCCTCGCATTAATATGTCCTCCCACTCACACTCACGAAATGTTAGCAACTTGACAAATGTAAGTTTGCATGCTACAGTTAACTTCAGCTTGTGAAGCTACTATCCAAAGCATCATCAGCAAACACAAACATAACATAAGTACCAATGGAGTAAATTTCAATGGCAACACAAAATGAAGCAGGGGCTGCAACCCGCACAGTCTGGCAGCTCGATCCGAATCACACGCTCGTCCAATTTACCGGCAAGCACATGATGATTACAACGGTCAGAGGCCACTTCAAGGGCGTGCGGGGCACCATCATCCTCGACGAAGCCGATCCGTCCCGCTCCTGGGTGGAGGTTGAGGTCGATGCGGCCAGCCTGTATTCGGGGGTGGAGTATCGCGACAATCACCTCAAGTCCGCCGACTTCCTTGAGGTCGAGAAGTACCCTACTATCACTTTCAAGAGCACCCGTGTCGAGCCCGAGGGCAGCGATCGTGCACGCGTAATCGGGGACCTGACAATCCACGGCGTCACCCGCGAGGTGGTGCTGGACACCGAGCTGACAGGACGCGGGAAGAATCCCATGAGTCAGGAGGTCGTAGCCTTCGATGCCAAAACCTCGATC
>WNFA01002189.1_pt1 | contig 24218 bp, 25 predicted proteins | sample 5400481 | NCBI WGS metagenome assembly WNFA01 (sample SAMN13153340, study PRJNA577476) | soil metagenome | isolation source: 120 cm saprolite under Douglas fir tree site 2 hole 1 replicate 2 | place: USA:California | collected 2015-04-18 | reverse complement strand
CTGGCGGCGGTGCTCGCGATCTTCACGGCGGGCTTGAGCGGCTTCGCGCTCACATTTCTGCCAGGGTTCTTGCTCGGTTACGCGGCCGCGCTCTCCTCATGGAGCGTGGCGCTGGCGGGCGTCGTTCCGAATGGGCTCGTCGAGATCCCCGCCGCGGTCGTGGCCGGCGGGCTGGCCATCCACATCGGCGCCGCCGCGATCCATATGGAGCCGAACGGCGGCTGGACGGCGCGCGCCTTGATCGCCTTCGCGGACTATGCACGGGCGCTCCGCTGGCTGGTGCCCGCCCTCGCGCTGGCGGCAGTGCTCGAAGTGCGCTTCGGCTAGGCGCTAGGTCGGGGCGAAGACCTCCGGCCTGTAGATCCGAATTCCCACGATCACGGCTCCCGCGACGACGGCGCCGATCGCCATCGCACGCGGCGCGCCCAGGGCGGTGGCCAGCGCGCCGGCCTGCAGGCTACCGATCGGACCCACCCCGATGAGCGCCTGCGCGTAGAGCGCCATCACCCGGCCGCGCAGGCGGTCGGGCGCGATCGTCTGGATGCGGTTGTTGGCGGTGGCGACGAACGAGATCTGGCAGTAGCCCACCACGAAGAGCGTGACCAGGGACAGCGAGTAGACCCGGGACACCGAGAAGACCAGGAGGGCAGACACCCAGATCAGGGCCATCCAGAACTGGCGGTGTGGATTCGCCCCCAGTGCCGGCGAGAACGCCAGGGTCAGCGCCCCGACGAGCGCGCCCAGGCCCATCGATCCCATCAGAAAACCGAAGCCCTGGGCCCCGACATGCAGCACCTGGTCCGCGAACAGCGGGATCAGGGTCAGGCGGTTCATGGCGAAGAGCGAGAAGACGGCAACGGCCACAAGCAGCATGCCGACGACCGGTTCACGCCGCGCATAGACGGCGCCCTGAGCGACCCGTTGGAGCCACGGCTCCACGTGGTGTTCGGGCACGATGGAGGGCAGGTCTCGCATCAGCAGCAGCGCGGCCACCGCCCCCAGGTAGCTGATCGAGTTGGCCAGGAAGCAGAGCGGCACGCCGATCGCCGCAATGAGCACGCCGGCGATCGACGGACCGATGACGGCGGCGGCATTGAAAACCGACGAGTTGAGCGCGATCGCGTTCATGAGGTCTTTTCGCCCCACCATCTCGATGACGAACGCCTGGCGCGCCGGGACGTCGAAGAGGTTGATGGCGCCGGTCGCGGCCGCGGCGATGAGGACCATCCAGTACTGCGCGTGGCCGCTCGCGGACAGTGCGAACAGCGCGAAGGAAGGCAGCGTGAAAAGCGACTGGGTGGCCAGCAGGATGTTGCGCTTGCGGAAGCGGTCCGCGACCAGGCCCCCGAGCTGGCTGCCCAGGAGCACGGGGGTGAATTGCGTGGCGAGGACGAGCCCGACGAGGAGACCGCTGTGCGTGAGCTCGAGCGCCAGCCAGGGCATGGCGACGCTCTGCATCCAGGTCCCGATCGTGGAGATGATCTGTCCGGTCAGAAAGAGCCGGTAGTTCCGGTGGCGGAGAGCTCCCAGCGCCCTTTCCGGTCCACCATCCGTCACTTAGTGCTCGGCGCGGAGAGCCGCTCGCCAAATCATCGGCCTAGTCGGCCGGGCTGCGCTGATGCCGGCGTCGCCTCCTGCGCGCGCTCGGTCACGCATCTACGTGATGCGCTCCCTCACGTGCTCGTCGGCTCCTTGGCACCGGCCGCCGAGGCCGCGCATTGTCGAGCTTATCCCCGGCGCCGAGCACTTCCTGATAATCGCAGGGTGGCCAGGCTGCGAGAGGTGGTCGACATCAAGGCGTCAGCGGAGCGGGTCTGGGCCGTGGTGCAGGAGGACGCCACCAACGCGCCGAAGTGGTCGAGCCATGTCGCCAGGATCGAGAAGCTGGACAAGAACCCGCCAGGCAAGGGCACGCGATATCGCTATCACCTGGCCCTTCCCGGCGGTTTCAAGGAGACGCTCGAGGTCGAGCAGAGCGTCTACAACAAGCCGAAGAAGTGCGCGGGCAACTTCGTTCGCGGGCCGCTGAAGGGCACCTGGTCCTACACGTACACAGAGAGGGATGGTGGGACGCATGTCGTGTACGAGATGGACTACGAGCTCAGCGGTCTCCTGCGTTTTGCGGGCAGCCTGCTCGCGGGCCAGTACGCGGAAGGCATCCGCCAGAACATGGCCGCGTTGAAGAAGTACGTCGAGTCCGGCAAAGGACCCAAAGGCTCGAGGGCATAACCGATGCTCGCTTATGTCTTCAGCCATCGACCGGCGGGCGATGTCGACGTGGCGCGCTATGAGGCGGCTCTAAAGCGTTTCCACGCCGCGCTGTCGCATGGGCCACCGAGCGGATTCCTCGGCTCGTCGACGTTCAAGGCCGGCGACCGCTATAGCGACTGGTACCTGGTCGACAGCTCAGGGGCGCTCGACATCCTGAACGAGGCTGCCGTCAGCGGCGCTCGGACATCAGCCCACGACGCCGCCGCCCGAATGGCGGTGGACTTCTGGGGCAAGCTGTACAGCCTCGTCGGTGGTGAGCCTTCACCCCGCTCGGGCTTTGAGATCCATTTCTCGAAGCCGGCGGGCATGGCCTACGCCGATCTCTACGAACGCCTGCAGCCGTTCGTGGGCCGGGTGGGCGTCAGCCTGTGGCGGCGGATGATGGTCCTGGGCCCGCCGCCGGAGTTCTGCATGGTCGCGCCGTCAGAGATCGAGCTGCCGGGCGAGTACCGTCCCGAGGTCCTGCGCCGGGACCCGATCTAGCTAGGGCCGGCGGAAGGGAAGCAGCTCCAGCTGTTCGAAGCGGTCCTGGACCGCGTCTCGGAGCTCGTTCGACAGCGCCTTCAGCCTTTCCTGCGCCCCACGGTCGTCGAGGCTCAGCGAACGGAGTCGCCGGAGGACCGTCTGCAGCGCATAAAGTCCCGCCGGCTCATCGCTGGTCATGCGCGCCGCGGCGCTGCGAAGGTCGCGCGCGACCTCTTCGTGGCTGTGTGCGCGCAGCCAGTTGCCGAGGCGCGAGGCGGCGACCAACACACGCTGGGTCTTGGGGTTGAGGCCTGACGAGACGACCTCGCGCGGCCGCACGGGCTGGAAGACCGAGAGTGAAGGACGGCGGCGGCGCAGCGCGCCGAGGCGACGGAGGAGAACCTTCAGGTTGGGACCCATCATGACGATGACCCCCGCCACGATGAGAAGACCGGCGACCAGTCCGACCAGGACCTCGAGCACTGTCCCTAGCGTACAGTCTTGAAGGCGTCGCGACAGCGTTGAATCGGGGGAACGGAGTGGCGAGCACATACCGGCCTGTGGCCGTAGTCACGGGGGCTTCATCGGGGATCGGCGCGGCCACCGTCGTGGCACTGGGGCGCCTGGGTTATCGAATCGTCGCTGGGGCGCGCCGGTTGGAGCGCGTTCGGCGCGTGGTGGGGGAGCGTGGCCTCGCCCTGCCACTGGACGTCACCAGTCTCGACAGCATCGACGCCTTCGTCGACGAGGTGAAAAAGAAATTCGGCCGCATCGACGTGCTCGTCAACAACGCGGGTCTCGCCCGTGGCCTCACGCCAATCGCCGAGGCCCTGGACGACGATTGGATAGAGATGTGGGAGGTCAACGTGCTCGGGCTCATGCGGATGACGCGTGCATGCCTGCCGCTCATACGCAAGGCTCGACATGGACACATCGTCAACCTGGGATCAATCGCCGGCTTCGAGACGTACAAGGGTGGAGCCGGCTACACCGCCAGTAAGCACGCGGTACATGCCATCACACGCACGCTGCGGCTGGAGCTGAACGGCGAGCCGATCCGGGTCACCGAAATCGAGCCGGGCATGGTCGAGACCGAGTTCAGCGTGGTCCGGTTCCACGGTGACCGCAAGGCGGCGAAAGCCGTCTATCACGGCGTGAAGCCGCTTGTCGCCGCCGACATCGCCGACTGCATCGTCTACGCGGTGACCCGCCCGCCGCACGTCGACATCGACGAGATCGTGGTCCGTCCCGTCGCCCAGGCCGCGACCTGGCTGGTCGCGCGAAAGACTTAGTCCTGCTCTACGCCCCACACCCCTCTCCCCTTGTTACTTGATCAATCCGGCCGCACGGGCCTCGGCGACCGTCATTCAACAACCCGGGTCGCCGTAGTTCCCGCAGCACGCTTCCCGTCGGACAACTTTGCGACCGATGTTGCCGAGTATTCGTGCAGTCCTTTCGATCAAGCCGTAGTCGCCTGCTCGAAGGTTCACGAGAAGGCTGGACGGCCTGGCCGGCTTCTTCCTATTCACTACTCAATTGTTCTCGGAAACAGGCCAGCGCGTGGCCCGCAGGCCGGATTTTCGTAGTAATTATTCGCGAACTCGATCCAGCCAGGATTTGGACATCCGCTGGAGGTGGTCGCGTGGGTGCAGTGAACACCGAATCGCGGACCTGGATCTATGTAGAGCTGCCCGTGGATCACGAGAGCGTCGCCGGCGTGGATGGGGACCATGGGCGCCAAGGTGGTGTTGTGGTCGACCTCCAGCCTCTCGCCGGTCGCCGCCTTGACCTCGAACCGCTCGTGACCGCCTGATTCCACCGGGTCCGCGAGCACCGTCGCGTCGAAGGTGACCTCGGCGCCGTTGGCGCCGTTGACGATGTCCTGGTGGAGGCCCTGATCGTCGGGCGACTCACGACCACCGCATGCCGAGACGCCGATCAGAGCGGCGGCAAGGGTCCCCAATGCCAGGGAGGTCCGAACGAGTCTCACCGCCGCAGGGCCTGCTCCAGTGAGAGCTTGCCCTCGTAAAGGGATCGCCCGAGGATCACGCCTGCCGCGCCGGCTTCACGAACGTGGCGGATGTCGTTGAGCGACGAGATCCCACCGCCGTACTGGACCGGCAGCTGAGTCAAGGTGAGCACGTTGGCGAGGGTTGCAAGGTCTGGACCCGCGAGCGTCCCGTCGCGCTCAGTGCACGTGAGGATCAGCCCCGCCAGGGGCAGGACGTTCCAGCGTGGGATCAGCTCGGAGATGGCGAGCGGCTCGGTCTCGGTCCAGCCGCTCACGGCGGGCTTGCCGTCGCGGACGTCGAGCGCGGCCATGACCTGGCCCGGATGGCGATGCGCACATTCCGCCAGCAGCTCCGGCTCGCGAACCGCCGCCGTGCCCATGACCACCGACCCTGCCCCGACGGCGATCCAGGTCTCGACCTGGGCCGCGGAGCGAATACCGCCCGCCACCTGGACCGGCAACCCGACTTCGATGACCGCCTCGATGACGCTGCGGTTGTCCTGTTCGCCGCGGGCGGCATCGAGGTCGACGACGTGGAGCCGTTCGGCACCCGCGCGGGCGAAATCCACCGCAATAGTGGCGGGGTCGTCGGAGTAAACCGTGCGCTGGTCGAAGTCCCCACGTACGAGGCGGACGCAGTGGCCGTTCATGATGTCGATCGCCGGGATCACCAGCACCCGACTATCCTGGCTGTTCGGAACCGATTCCGGGTCTACCGGTAGTTGGTGAACTGAAGCGGAACCGGGATGTCCTCGGCCTCGCGCAGGTTCTTGATCACGAGCTGAAGGGTGTCCTTGTCCTTGCCGACCACGCGAAGCTGGTCGCCCTGGATCCGCACCTGGACCTTGGGCGTCACGTTCTGAATGCGCTTGCGGAGGTCGCGCGCGAGCTCGTCGGTGATGCCCGCGTTGAGGGTGACCTCGATCTGGCCGCGCCCCTTGCCGACGGTCTTTGGATCGCCCGCTTTGAAGAGCTTGGGCGACAGCTGGCGTCGAGCAGCCTTCTCGCGCAGGACCTGGAGCGCCGCCCTGGCGCGCTCCTCGCTCGCCGAGTCGATGAGGATCACCTGGTCGCGGCGGTCGTAGACCGTCTGCGTGTCTCGGAAGTCGAAGCGCGTGCCCACCTCTCGACGGGCCTGGTCGAGTGCGTTGGTCAGCTCTGCGGGGTCGAACTCCGAAACGACGTCGAAGGAGAACTCAGCCACTCGTGTGCACGATCGCGTTGACGCCTGCGTACACGGCCGCCGCCGCCAGCACGATCCCGATCAGCGAGGACACGACGAGCAGCGCTCCGATCCCGACCGTGCCCTCGTCCAGCGGCTCGAGGGGCGGCTTGTCGTACGGGTCGGGCCCGTAATCGAGGTCGTACACACCCTCTTTCCTCGCCCGGTCCACCAGCTCGTCGAGGACCGGCTTGCCGCCTGGCGGGAGCGGCTTTGCGGACACGTTGTCGACCGCCTCCTTGAGGTTGTCCCGAGTCCGTCCAAGCTCGGCGACCACCAGGTCGAGGGTCTCGGTAGCAGCCGGCGTCGGGTACTTCCGGCGCAGGTCCGCGATGATGCCATACAGGCTCACATCGGCGATTCTTTCAGAAGCCAGGCCCCCCGTGCAGGTCACCCTTAAACTAGTCGCGAGATGAGTGTGGAAACGAAATCGAAGGCTGCGATGAAAAAAGCCGCGACCCATCCCAACACCTGGGTGTTCTACGACGGGGAGTTCGGCCGGTATCACGACATCAAGCTGGGCCTGATGACCCACGCCCTCCACTACGGGACGGGATGCTTCGAGGGCATCCGCGCCTACTGGAACGAGAAGCAGGAGCAGCTGTACCTTCTGCACGCTCCGGCGCATTACGAGCGGTTGCGGCGCTCGGCCAACATCATGCGGATGACCGTGCCCTACTCGACCGAGGAGCTAGTCAACCTCACCATCGAGCTTCTGCGCCGCAACCAGTTCAAGTCGGACGTCTACGTGCGTCCTCTTCTATATGCATCGAGCGAAGAGATCGGCGTCCGCCTCCACAACCTCAATCACAGCTTCTTCATCTACGCGATCCCATTCGGCAATTACGTAGAGATCGAAGCGGGCATCCGGTGCATGGTCAGCTCGTGGCGCCGCCTTCCGGATCAATCGCTCCCAGCGCGCGCCAAAATCACCGGTGCCTACGCGCAGTCCGCCCTGGCGAAGTCCGAGGCGGTCGAGTCGGGTTTCGACGAGGCGATCGTCCTCACGCTCGAGGGTCACGTGTCCGAGGGCTCTGCTGAGAACGTGTTCATGCTCAAGGACGGCGTCTTCGTGACCCCGCCCGTCACCGACGACATCCTCGAGGGAGTGACTCGCACGCTCTTGATGGGCATGATCAGAGACGAGCTCGGCAAGCCGGTCGTGGAGCGCAGCATCGACCGCACGGAGCTCTACACGTGCGATGAGCTGCTGCTGTGCGGGACGGGGGCACAGATCTCGCCTGTGATCGAGGTTGACCGCCGGCCCGTGGGCACGGGCAAGGTCGGGGAGTTCACGCAGGAGCTGCAGAGCATCTACTTCGGCGCGGTGCGGGGCGACTCACCGAAGTACAAGGACTGGACCATTCCAGTCTATTAATGGGTTGCCTGTAGGCCGGATTTATTCCGGCCGTCCCCCAAACGTGCTCTACCAAGTGCCTCCAGACATTGCATAACTCCAAACCACAGGCGAGGCGTGCCTCGCCTGTGCTCAAAATAATCGTCGCCCCCAACTCCTTCAAGGGCAGCCTGTCGGCGGCGCAGGCGGCGACCGCGATCGCCCGCGGCGTGCGCCAGGCGTTTCCTGATGCCGCGGTCGTCGAGATACCGGTGGCCGACGGCGGCGAGGGCACGGTCGATGCGCTGGTCTCGGCGCGCAAGGGGACGTATCGCTCAGTCCAGGTCGACGGGCCGCTCGGCGATCCGGTTCAAGCTGCTTACGGCCTGATCGACGGCGGGCGGACGGGCGTGGTCGAGCTGGCATCGGCGAGCGGGCTGACATTGATCGCGAATGAAAGGCGCGACCCGCGGCGTGCATCGACATTCGGATTCGGTCAGCTGCTCGAATCGGTTCGGAGTGATGGCGTTGGGTCGATCATCGCGGGGATCGGCGGCTCGGCCACCAACGACGGCGGCGCCGGCATCGCCCAGGCGCTGGGCTACCGCTTGCTCGATGCGGACGGCCGTGACCTGCCTCGTGGCGGTGCCGCGCTGGCCCGCCTCGAGCGTATCGACGCGTCAGGCTTCGATCCCGGCTGGCGGTCCGTCGGCGTCATGGTCGCCTCCGACGTCACCAACCCGCTGACCGGCCCGCAGGGCGCGAGCTCTGTCTACGGGCCTCAGAAAGGGGCTGACCCCGAGGCTGTTCGTGAGCTCGATTGGGCGCTAACCCATCTCGCCGAGGCCATCCGGCGCGACCTGGGCAAGGACGTGGCGGAGCTTCCCGGCGCCGGCGCGGCGGGCGGGGCCGGGGCGGGGCTGATCGCATTCCTGGGCGCCAGGCTGGTTCCGGGCGCGCCTCTCGTGGTGGAGGCCAGCGGCTTCGACGATGCGCTCCCCGGGGCCTCGCTGGTGATCACCGGCGAAGGCCGGGTCGACGGCCAGACCGCCTACGGCAAAGCCCCTGGTGAGGTGGCGCGGCGGGCCAAGGCCGCCGGCATCCCGACCCTGCTGCTGGCCGGCAGCAGAGGCCCAGGGTGGGAGTCGCTTAGCTCGATGGGCGTCACTTCGGTGGTTACGCTGGTTCAAGAGGGCGATCCAGAAGGGCACAATCTGCAGGTCCTGATGCACGATGCCGCCCCAGAACTGACCAGAGCCGCAGCCCGCGCCGTTCAAGAAATGCTGTGACAGACGAACCCGAAGACAAATCGAAGATCGGCCTCGAGCCCACCGACGTGGAGCTCGTCCGGGCCTATCGCAACGGCGACATCCACGCCTTCGAGGAGCTGCACCGGCGCTACGTTGCGTCGATCTACCGCCTGGTGCGACGCAAGCTCGGCGATGCGCTGCTGGCCGAGGACATCGCCCAGGAGACGTTCATGAAAGCGCTCCGAATGATGGATCGCGTGGACGACTCCTTCAACTTTGGCGGCTGGGTGCACACCGTCGCCCGCAACCTCTGCTTCGACGAGCTCCGGCGGCGCCAGCGCGACCTGAGGGCTGAGGGGTCTAACGAAGACGACGACGAGTTCATGGCCAACCTCCCATCGACCTCGCGCAGCTTCGACCCGGTCGACGTGCAGGAGTCGAATGAGACCCGCCGGCGGGTCTGGGCGGTCGCTCAGCGGCTGCCCGAGAAATATCGCCTCGTCCTCACGCTCCGCGAGCTTCAGGACCTCAGCTATCGCCAGATCGCTCGAACTCTGAAGATGTCCGAAAGCGCCGTCGAGACGCTGCTCTATCGAGCCCGCCTCCGGTTCAAGGAGGAATACCTGACCGCCGAGGGGGCGGCCGAGCTCACCCATGAGGAGGCGGTCCCATTGTTGGCTCCATACCTTGCCGGTAAGCTGCGCCGCAACCAGGCCGAATCCGTGCGCAGGCATATCGCCGCCTGCGCCAGGTGCTCCAGGAAGTTGGGGCGTGGGGCCGTCCGCAGGACTCCCGCCAAATGAGGGTTAGTAGAGTAGGTGATGGCATGGCCAAGGTAGTCGTGCGGTTTTTTGACGACGAGACCCTGGAAGGGGTCGCTCGAGACCTCGATTTCGACGAGCCCGACTTCCTGGTCGAGGTCGACGATGCCGGCGGGCTGGAGAACAACGAGACGGCCTGGATCCCGCTGACGGCGGTGAAGTGGGTGGAGCTGCCCCGTGACCAGAACCTGGCTTCGGAGACGCCGACCCGCAAGGTGGCGATCCGCTTCCTGGACGGCGAGGTGCTGCGCGGCCACCTCGACGGCACCCTCGAGCGGCACCGCTATGGCGTGGTCCTCCACCTGCATGGCGAGCAGGCCGACAGCCCGATCCGCAAGCTCGGCATCCCGTTCTCAGCCGTCAAGGCGCTGTTCTTCATCCGCGAGTTCGATGCCCGCGGCGAGGACGCCGGCACCGCCTCCGAGGCCTACCTCGCGCGCCGGACGATGGCGCCGCTGCTCGACGTGCTCGAGGAGATGGACATGCTCACGCGCCTGCACCGGGACGGGCTGCTCTCGGACGACGAGTACGCCAGCAAGCGCACGCTGGTCCTGGAGAGGCTCTAGCCCGGATACCTCGGGGCGGGGAGGGCGCGCCAGGCTTGCCCGTCCCACCAGAAGGCTCCGTCGGGGGAGCGGTGCGCTCCAGGCGGCGCTTCGAGCGTTGCGTCCCGCCACTGCATCCCGTCCCACCACCAGGCGCCATCCGGCGACATGCTGATCCCGATGGGGACCGGCTGAGCCCTCGATCCGCGCCGCACCAGGACGATGACGAGCAACACCACTCCCAGCATCAGGGCGAGGATCACGACCCCGGCCAGGATCGCACCGGTGACGAAAGCGGGCGAGTTGGCGACGCCGGCGGTGAAGCTGCTGGTCCACTGGCTCTTGGGGATGGTCTGGTCCGGGGCCACGCGGTACTGGGCAAGGATCTGCGCCTGAAGGTCCGTGGTGAGGTCCTCGGTGAGTGACGCCATCAGGACCTCGTAGAAGTCGTTGCCCTTTTCGAAAACCCCGATGAACTCATTCGTGCTGCTCTCGTCGACCTTGACGCCAAACGACTTGGGAACCGAAGACGTATCGATGTCGCCCTTGTAGCTTTTCGACGTCTGCGCGCCCAGCTTGTTCTGACCGTAAAAAGAGTGCGCGCCTGAGCCGGCCGAGAACTCGAAGACCCGCTCGACCATGGCGCGCCGCTGGCCACGCTCCAGCCAGGTGCGCGCGTAGCCCCGCTTGAAACCGAGCAGGGTCAACGCCGCGACGACCCCGCTTCCGTTCAGGCCGTTTGCGGTGATGAAATCGGCGTATTCCTGGGCGGTGAACGGGCCGTCGAGGATGGTCGCGCTGGGCGTCGCCTCGATGTAGTCGGCGGTCGGTGTTGGCGCGAGCACGCTGCCCAGGTCGGCGACCGGAGAGTCCGCCAGGGCGATCATGGGGATCGCCGCCGCCAGCGCGATCGCCAGGGCCGCCGCACGCATCGCGCGATTCTAGTCTCGCGTCTCCTGTAGGGGCCTTCTGAACCGCGGCGTAGAATTCTGAATCGTGGCCGAACGCAACGGATCGCGCAGTGAAAACAAGGCTTTGAAGGGTTCTTTCAAGGTGAAGGCGGGGCATGCCCAGATGCTCAAGGGCGGAGTGATCATGGACGTGGTCACGCCCGAGCACGCGAAGATCGCCCAGGACGCAGGGGCATGCGCTGTGATGGCTCTCGAACGCGTGCCCGCCGACATCCGCAAAGAAGGCGGCGTGGCGCGGATGTCCGACCCCACGCTCATCCGCTCGATCATGGAATCGGTGACGATCCCGGTCATGGCGAAGTGCCGGATCGGCCACTTCGTCGAAGCGCAGATCCTGCAGGCCCTTGGCATCGATTACATCGACGAGTCCGAGGTGCTCACGCCCGCCGACGAAGAGAACCACATCGACAAGCACCCCTTCACGGTTCCGTTCGTGTGCGGCTGTCGCGACCTGGGCGAGGCCCTGCGTCGCATCGCCGAAGGTGCGGCGATGATCCGCACCAAGGGGGAGGCCGGCACCGGGAACGTGGTCGAGGCCGTGCGCCACGCGCGCGCGGTCAATGCCGGCATCCGCAAGCTGCACGGTCTGAGCCACGCCGAGCTCGTCCGCGAAGCCAAGCAGATCGGCGCACCGGTCGAGCTCCTCGCCGAGTGCCAGCAGCTCGGCCGCCTGCCGGTCGTCAATTTCGCGGCGGGTGGGATTGCCACCCCGGCCGACGCGGCGCTGATGATGCAGCTCGGCGTGGACGGGGTGTTCGTCGGCTCCGGCATCTTCAAGTCCGAGGACCCCTTGAAGCGTGCCAGGGCGATCGTCGCGGCCACCACGTTCTTCGACAATCCCGAGAAGCTGGCGGAGGTCTCGGCAGGGCTCGGGAAAGCGATGCCCGGGCTCGAGATCCCCTCCATCCCGAAGGAAGAGCTGCTCGCTGCCAGAGGCTGGTAGTCGCCGGGCGCGCACCGGCGCAAGCGCTCCTCTCATCGGGGTCCTCGCGATGCAGGGCGATTTTGCGGAGCACGTTCGCGCACTCGAGGCGTGCGGCGCCAGGACAAGGCTCGTGAAGGCTTCGGAAGATCTGGATGGGCTCGACGGCCTTGTGCTGCCGGGCGGCGAGAGCACGACCATGACCATGCTGATGGAGCGCGAAGGCCTTCAAGAGCCGCTGCGCGACGCCATCGCGAACGGGCTCCCGACGCTGGCGACCTGCGCAGGCATGATCGTCCTTGCACGCGAGATCACCGACGGCATGGACGGCCAGCGCGGCATGGGCTTGCTCGACATCGCGGTGAGGCGAAACGGCTACGGACGCCAGGTCGAAAGCTTCGAAGCCGCGATCGACATCGCCGGCCTCGAAGGCAAGAGCTTCCCTGGAGTATTCATCCGCTCACCGCTGGTCGAATCGAGCGGCAGCGCCGAGGTGGTCGCGACATATGAAGGCCACGCGGTTGCGCTGCGCCAGAGCCGCATTCTGGCGCTGTGCTTTCACCCCGAGCTGACCAGCGATCGTCGGCTGCACGAACAGTTCGTGCGTCTGGCGAAGAAGGTCTCATGAAGTTGAGGGCTGCCAGCTTGCTCGACCTCACCCGGATCGAGGAGATATACCGCTCGGCGGACATGTCGCTCGACGAGACCGCCGTGCCCGCGGCCAGGCTCTGGTCCTTGCTGAGCTCCACCTTGTCGGCGTTCCTCCCCCTCTCGCAGGAGACATTGATCTACGTCGCGGAAGAGGGAGGCAAGGTGGTCGGCTACGTGCAGGCTTCGGGCCAGCAGCGCGGCCTCGAGCTTTCGCGCGCGAAGGTGCTGCAGGTGCTGAACCTGCAGGTGGCCGCGGACTCTGATTCCGACGACGTGGCGCCTGCGCTGGTCGAGCACCTGTGCAACCAGGCGCTCGAGCGCGGGGCGCAGAGGTTGTTCGTGCGCCTGTCTGAGCGCGACCCCCTGCTGCCCGTGTTCAGGCTCCGCGGCTTTCGCCAGTACGCGACCGAGGTCGTGGTGTATGCGGAGAAGCCAAGCCGGCGCCTGGCCCAGTCCCCCGAGGGAGCGCGCCAGGTGCGGCGCGGCGACGGGCGCATGCTCTACCAGCTCTACCGGAAGGTCACGCCGCAGGGCGTCTCGCAGTTGGAGGCGCCCACCTATCGCGACTGGCGCGCCCTGCACGGCGAATGGACAGGGCGCCTCGCGCCACGAGGTTCCAACAAGGACGAGCTGGTCGTCGACCGGGTGGAGCTCGTGGGTTGGGTCAAGGTCGAGCGCAGCTCTGGCGCCAGGCCGAGCACCCTCAGCTTCATGGCGCTGCCGGAGCGGCCGCTGGCAGACGAGCTGGCCGATCTCGGCCTGTCGCTGCTCGGCGGCACCGAGGCACCGGCCTGGTCGAGCCTGCGCCACTATGATTCACTCATGATCGACGCCCTTCGCGGGCGTGGGTTCAGCGTCCTCCTGACGCAGCTGCTCCTGGTCAAAGAACTTGCCGTTCGGGTGCCGGTGCGGGAGAAAGGACTGGTGCCCTCGTTCGGATGAGCCGTCCACATCCCACCTCTCGAGCCGAGACTGGCGCGGTGCGCGCGCAGGGCGCAAGTACAACGTGGGACGAAATAGAGCTCCTCGTCAACGCGCTGCCAACGGACCTGGCGCGAGCGCTTCACGAACGCACCGATCCGAACGAGCTGCTGGAGATCGTGCTCGACCTCGGACGCGAACCCGAGGCTCGCGTGCCCGGGCGCGAGGTGCTGCTGGCCGACCGTCCAGTGTCGGCGTCCGACCTCGACCATGTCGCGAATAACGTCGGTCAGTTCGGCGACGACAACCGCGCCGGCATCGAGCGCACCCTCCACCGCGTGTCCGCAATCCGAAACCGGTCGGGACGGATCACCGGGCTGACCATGCGCGTGGGCCGTGCGGTCACCGGCACGGGGGAGATCATCCGCGACATCGTCGTCAGCGGCCAGAGCATCCTGCTGCTCGGCCGGCCTGGCATCGGCAAGACCACCATGCTGCGCGAGTGCGCGCGGTTGCTCGCGGACGAGCTCCGCAAGCGCGTCGTCATCGTCGACACGTCGAATGAGATCGGCGGCGACGGCGATATCCCCCATCCTGGAATCGGGCGAGCGCGCCGCATGCAGGTGCGCACCCCGATGCTCCAGCACGCGGTGATGATCGAAGCCGTCGAGAACCACATGCCCGAGGTCATCGTCATCGACGAGATCGGCACCGAGCTCGAGGCGGCCGCGGCGAGGACGATCGCCGAGCGTGGGGTGCAGCTCATCGCCACGGCACACGGCCAGACGCTCGAGAACCTGCTCGTCAACCCGACCCTGAACGACCTACTCGGGGGCATCCAGAGCGTGACGCTGTCAGACGAGGAGGCCCGGCGCAGGGGCACGCAGAAGTCGGTCCTCGAGCGCAAAGCGCCGCCGACGTTCGACGTGCTCGTGGAAATCCAGGACCGGGATCGCGTCGCCATCCACCAGCCACTGGCCGACATCGTCGACACCGCTCTCCGCGGGCCGATGCTCACGCCCAAGATTCGCCTGCGCACCCGTGAGGGTCGCGTGATCTCCAACGTCGACGCTCCGACCGTGGTGACGCCAGAGATTCCGTCCGCGACGGCAGCCGGCAGCAAGCCGCTCGGCATTTTTCCGTACGGCGTGAGCCGCCACCACGTCGAGCAGTCGATCCGCGACCTGGAGCTGCCCGTGAGGGTGCTGGGCAACCTAGACGGCGCGGGCGCGGTGCTTACTCTCAAGAATCACTACCGCCGGCGGCCCGACAGCCTTCGCCAGGCGGAGAGCCTCGGGCTGCCTATCCACATCCTCAAGAGCAACTCCGTGACCCAGGTGCGCGATGCGCTCACGCGCATCTACGGAGTCGACAAGCACGATGAGGCCACGACTCGGGCGCTGGCGGAGGCGGCCGCGGCCATCAAGACTGTGAAGACGACGCTGCGACCCGTCGAGATCGCTCCACAGAACGCGTACCTGCGCCGCCTGCAGCATCAGCTGGTCGCGGAAAACGAGCTCTCCGCGCGCAGCACCGGCAAGGAGCCTCAGCGCCGACTGCGCATCACGCCCGCCCCCGAAGACCCCATCGCGTAGTGAATTGAGCCGCGGGCTGTTCATCACGTTCGAAGGGCCCGAAGGGTCCGGCAAGACCACGCAGGTCGAGCTCCTGGGCCAGGCGCTCGCGAGCCGGCAGCCGGTGCTGGTGAGAGAGCCGGGCGGGAACGAGCTCGGCGAACGAATCCGCGAGATCGTGCTCACCGGCACCATGGAGCTCGACGCGGAGGCCGAGATGTACCTGTTCATGGGCGCGCGCCGGCAGCTGATCGCCGAGGTGATCGGCCCAGCTCTCGCCGCGGGCCAGATCGTCGTCGCCGACCGCTACCACGACTCGACGCTCGCGTACCAGGGCGGCGGGCGTGGGGTGCCCACGACATGGCCGGGAACGTTTCCGCACCCTGACGTCACCTTCCTCCTGTCGGTGCCGGTCGAGCACGGGCTCCAGCGCCTGGTCCAGGCCGGCAAGAAGCCGGATCGCGTCGAGAGCGAGTCGGTTGAGTTCCACAAGCGCGTGGCGGCCGCCTACGACCGCCTCGCCGCCGCCGAGCCGGCGAGGTTCACCCGGCTGGAGGCGACCGGCTCGCGGGAGCACATCCACCATGCCGTCATGGACCGGCTGCAGCCGCTGCTCGACGCGCTCGGCTAGCATCGCTGCGCCGGCGGGTCCCCGGCCTAACCTTGAAAGCCGATGATCAGGGTCGAGGGCCTTCGCAAGAGCTTCGGAGATGTGCGCGCCGTGGATGGCGTGGACCTCCACGTCGAGCGCGGACAGATCCTCGTCCTGCTGGGGCAGAACGGGGCTGGCAAGTCCACGACATTGCGCTGCCTGGGCGGGATCCTCCGGCCGGACGCCGGCCTCATCGAGCTCGACGGCCTGGCGCTCCCGGACAGGCTGGATGAGGTTCGAGCGAGGTTGGGCGTCGTGCCCGACCAGGCTCGGCTTTACGGCCGCAACACGGCAGTCGAATACCTTGACCGCTTCGGCTACCTCTATGGAGTCCCGGCCGACGTGCGCGCGCGGCGCATCTCGGAGCTGCTAGAGCGCTTCGAGCTGGCCGACCGCGCCGACACCATCCTCGCTGCTTACTCGCGCGGCATGGCCCAGAAGGTGGCCCTGATCCGGGCCACGCTTCACGACCCCGACTGGATCTTCTGTGACGAGCCGACGGCCGGCCTCGACCCGGTGGCGGCCGCGGACATGCGCCGCTACCTCGGTGAGCAGCGCGCGCGCGGCGCCGCGCTGATCGTCACCACTCACGTCCTGAGCGAGGCGGAGCTCATGGCCGACCGGATCGCGATCATGCGCCGCGGCGTGATTGTCATCGAAGGCACGCTCGACGAGCTGCGGCGCGAGGCCGAGGCCGGAAGGCGCTTCTCGGTTCGCCTGAGCCGTCCGCCGGCCGACGTTGAGCCACTTCGCGCGTGGCTGCGCGAGCAGACGCTCGCGTTCGAGCTCTCGGGCGAGCGCATCACCTACAGCCTCGACTGGGAGTCGTCGATCGCGGATCGCGCCGATTTCGCGGCGGAGCTTCAGAAGCGCCTCGCATCGGCGGGCGCGCCCTATTACGAGCTCGAGGAGCAGCAGGTGAGCCTCGAGTCGGTCTACATCAAAGCAATGGAGCAGCCGCCCGCCCCGCCCGCCGAAGCCGCGCCCGCGCCGGCGCGCGTGGTGTCCGGCATCGGCGCTCTGCGGATGTTCGGATCCCTGCGCTCGCAGGGAAGTCTCCTCCGCAACTCACTGCCCTTCTACGTCGGCTCGTGGTGGCGGCGTGGCGATTTGAGCTGGGTCATGTACCTGAACGCGTTCGTGCTGCTGCTGGTGGCGGGGACGTCGCTGTTTGGACAGCTGCCAGGGGTCGCGGGCCAAGTGGCACAGCGATTGCCAGGCGGCACCGCCTTGCAGGCGGGCCTGCTGCTGCCGATGTTCTTCATGTCCTTCGCGCTCCTGGAATCGATCAAGAGCTCGATCGGGATCTGGTGGGAGAAGGCGCAGCAGTCGTTGGAGGTGCTCCTCTACACGCCGATCGACGACCCCTCGCTGATCTGGCTCGAGGTGCTCCCGGGCGCGGTGGTCAGCACAGTGTGGGTGACGCTGTGGATGGCGGCGGGCATGGCATTGCTCTCCCTGTTCGGCGAAAGCGCGCCCTGGGACCTGCTGCCCGTGTTCGCTTTCGTCGCCGCCGTGACCGCCTACTGGGCCGCGATGGGCCGAATGCTCGGCTTCATGCTGTTCCCGCGCGAGGGCGCGGCCGGCGGGGCCTGGTCGTTCCTCTTGTCGCCGGTTTCGGCGGCCGTCGCCGATCTGCCGCTGGCGCTGTTCGTCTTCCGCTCACCGCTGGCACTCGGCTCGCTGCTGCTGCCACTCACCGCGTGCTTCGCGCTGACCATTCTTTGTGGAACGACGTTCGACCGCGAGCGCCTGATGGAGACCGGGCTCGGCCGGGCGCGCCGCCGGCGGGTGTGGCTGCCGCTGGCGGTTGTGCGGCGCAACGCCGCCGCCATCGCGGTGGGACTCGTCCTCGCGGTGGCGCCGGCCGGCGTGGCAGCGGCATTGACGTCCAACGCCGGCCTGCATTCGTGGTCTTCAGTGTGGGCGTCAGGAGGCGGCCACGTGCAGAACGATCCGGTCCAGGTCGCGTACGCGCCCATCGCAGCCAAGAGTGCGCCGCAGGCGAGCGGCACTACGATCGCCGCCGCAGCTCTGGCCGGGATCGTCGCGACCCTGGCCTTGATGCTCGTGCTCGTGGTCGTGAGCTTCGCCGCCTTCTTCCTCCTCGGCGCGCCTGCGCTGCTCGGACTGGTCGCAGCCGCGATCGCGTGGGGGATTCAGGCCGGCTTCGGCACGTCCGCGCCCCTGCAGGTCTGGCTTGTCGGCGCCGGCGGCATTGCGCTCCTGGCGCTCGCCCTCAACACCGGAGCGGCGCTGCCCATCTACTGGTCGCTCGTCTTCGGCTCTGGACGGCGGCTCGACCGCCTCCGCGACGCCTGGTCCGGCTACTGGACGCTGTACCGGGGCATCGTGATCCCGGCCTGCGCGCTGTTCGGGGTCGTCGTGTTCCGGTTGCTGTCCGCGGGCTAGACGGAGGCGGTTGCCTCAAGATTGCAGGCGACATGAAGCGGCTTGTGTGCGTGCTGGTCGTCCTGACGGTGGCCTGCGGCGGCAGCCCCGCCACCTCCAGGTCGTCACCGTCGGCGGGCGCGTCAGCCCACCTGCGGAGCCCGTCCCCGCTGCCCCCGTTCCCCAGCCCGGCCCCCGGCGGGCCCACGCCGCCGCCGCCGCTGGCGATCGTGTGCACCTCGCAGGTTCCCCCCGGCCACCAGCTCGCCCTGGTGTCCCTGCGCGCCATCCAGGGGATCGTGGTGCGAGACGTGACCGACATCTCGCACCCGGTCACACGCTGCGGGCTCAGCGGAGGCGCCTACCTCCGGTTCATCAGCTCGACGCGCATCTCGTACATCGTCACCTCTAGCGGCGACCTCGGGGCGTCCGGCGCCCTTTACATGGTCGACCTGAACACGAGCACGACGTCGCTGGTGCGCGCGTGGAGCTCCGGCGGCTATGCGAGCTGGGTCTACGCGTGGAGCCCGGACGGGCAGAAGCTGAGCTACCTGAGCTCGGACACCACGGGCGTCACATGGCACCTTCTTTCGGCCGCCGGCGACAAGACGCTGGCCAGCCTCGGCACCGTGCCGGGCCGCGGCGTCAACCTCGACAACGACGACGCCATGGTCGGTTTCTCGGCCGACGGCCAGTACGTCGCTGTGGAAGAGACGTTCACGGCCCAGAAGGGCGCCACCACAGGCACGCCGCCGATCCAGATCGTCCGCCTCTCGGACCTCAAGTCCGTGTACACGCGCGCGGACGGCACCATGGGCACCTGGGGTGCAACCGGTGCGCGGTTCTACTTCCGGACCACCGGCGGCGTCCTGGTGTGGGATGCGACCGGCAAGGTGCAGCCGGTGAACCCTGGTTTGCAGTGGATCCGTCCCTGGCCGAGCGCGGACGGCAGCCACATCACGTTCTCGTCGCTGAACGCCCAGGGCAACCACATCGTCGGCATCATGGACACCAGCGGCGCCCCCGTCGCCGTGGCCACGAACGAGCCGCGCGCGAATCCCGGCTTCCTGACGTCGACCCTGGTCTGGTACGCGGGCGAGGTGTTGTGCACAACGACCACGCCGTGCGGGTTCGGCGGGCCGGGGCTGACCGGCAAGACCTACATCTACGACATCGCCGGCGTGGAGAGCGGTTCAGTCGACACCGCCTTTTACGATTCCTGGCCACACGTGGCCGGCCAGTCTTGATCACTCTCTGACACCGGTCACGAAACCTAGCCGGTGTCGCGGGCGTTGGAGAAGCGTGCGCGGAATCGGGATCGCCCTCCTCCTGCTCGTGACCGCAGCTTGCGCAGCGGCCCCGCCGGCCCGGTCGACCCCCGGCCCGGGCAATTCGCCCAGCGGCGTGGCTGCGACCTCGCCCACAGCGGCTGGGGGCTCAAGTCCGAGTGCCAGCCCGATCGCGTCCGCGCAGCCGACCGCGTCATCGACCCCTCTGTTCGCGGCGCTCGAGGCGAAGGGCACGCCTCTCAATCAGTGGAACACCGTGGTGATCGCCGGCCTGGATGGCTATGCCCGTGCCAAAGCCACATTCACGCCGATGCCGACCCCATACGTCGGCTGCGCCGGGCCCGTGATTCCGTCATCGGCTCACGTCGCCGCGGGCAAGGTCTACTTCGCCGACGGCACAGGTGTGATTCGGAGTCTGTCGATCACCGGCCAGCTGACGCAGGTGGCGACCTTTCCGTTGACGTCCAGCCAGCAGATGCTTTCTTTCGCTGTCAGCCCTGACGGCGGCAGGTTGCTCGCAACCATCTTCACGATTCCTCCAAAGGCCGCGACCGGCGACGCATGCAGCGGCGCCCCGGCTTTTGCTCCAGGCGACTTCACGCTCGCCATGTACTACGCCGAGCCGGGGCGATCACCGAGGCCCCTCTGGAACGTGAGTTGGCCGCAGGGCAGCACATCGACACAGGTGACGGCATTGATCGGTTGGGACAACGTCGGTCCGCTCGCGACCTATCCGACGTCATGGGCGACCCAAGGCGGTGGGCCAATCCATTACTGGGGGACTCCCGTCCGGCTCGATTACGTCACCGGCAAGATGCTCGGCCCGATTGCAGACCCGAATGCGTGCGGGGTGTGGGACATCGCGTCGAGTGGCGCGTTCGACGCCCGGACGGAAGCGAGATCTGGCGGGTTGCCGGCCAGCCGAACAGCGGCTACGAGCTGGCCTTTCTATCCCCCGACGAGCAGCACCTGGTTGCGCTGGGCTCCGGCACCGAAGTATTGGGACGCGGCGGCACGGACGTCAAGCTGCCGGACGCGTTCCAGCACGACGGCTGGCTTGATTCTTCGACGGTGGTAGGTGGGGGCTTCAACACCAACCTCGACTACGTGAGCCTGAGCTCCCCAGGCAACGTTGTCGATATCGGCTTCAAAGGCCTTTTCGTGGGGACCGTCAGGAACTAGAGGTCGAGCGCCTGGGCCACCAGCTCGCGGTGGTAGGTCGCATCGCCGAGCGTGACCTCTGAGGCCTTGGCGCGCTTGAAGTACAGGTGCATGTCGTGCTCCCAGGTGAAGCCGATGCCGCCGTGCACCTGGATGCCGTCACCCGCCACCTTCCGATACGCGTCAGAGACATAGGCCTTCGCCATCGACGACGCGAGCGATCGGTCCGCCGCGTCGGCGTCCACGGTCCACGCCGCGTAGTAGGTCGCCGAGCGCCCGCTCTCCGAGAGCACGAGCATGTCAGCGAGCTTGTGCGAAACGGCCTGGTAGATGCCGATGGGCTTGCCGAACTGGTGGCGTGTCTTCGCGTATTCGGTTGAGGTCTCGAGCACTTTCTGCGCGCCTCCGATCATCTCGGCGCACAGCGCCGCGGTCGCCCACTCCAGCGCGCGCTTCAACGCCGGCCACGCCTTGTGCGGTGCTCCCATCAGCGAGTCGGCGGTGAGCTCGACCCCATCAAAGCGCACCTCGTTCCAGCGCCTGGTCATATCCAGGGTCTGCAGCTGGTGCAGCGACATGCCCTTGGGCCTGCCCTCGACGAGGAAAAGCGAGATGCCGTCCTCGCCGTCGCCACGCGTGCGCGCCGCCACGACCATGAAGTCGGCGCTGTCTGCATCGGGCACGAAAAGCTTGACCCCGTCGAGCTGCCATCCGCCGCCGCCTGGCTTTGCGGTCAACGCCACTCCGCCGGCGTCCCATCGTCCGGAAGGTTCGGTGAAGGCCAGCGTCGCCCTGGCATCGCCGGACGCGATCGCGCTGAGCGCCTTTTTCTTCTGCGCCCCCGTGCCGGCCTCGATGAGCGCGGGCACCGCCAGGCCCATGGTGGCGAAGAACGGGCCCGGCAGCAGTGCGCGCCCGGCCTCCTCGAGGACGACGATGAGGTCGAGGAAGGTGCCGACGCCGCCGTATTCCTCGGGGATGCCGAGGGCGGTCCAGCCGAGGCCCGCGAGCTTCGACCAGAGCGCCGGATCGTACGCATCCGACCCTTCCATGAGCTTGCGCACGACCTTGGGCGGACACTCCTTGGCGAGAAAGTCGCGCGCGGAGCGGCGGAGCATCTCCTGCTCTTCGGAAAATGCAAAATCCATTAGTGTCTCGACCTCGAAGTGCGACGCAAGATTCGCGTCATCGGCGGCCGGAGCCAAGGAGAGGGTGGCGCAAGGAGGAGCGCACACCACTGGGGCCCCCGCGCGTAGCGCGGGAGGATGCGCAGCGACAGGCCCCTCGACGCAGGCTTCAGCGCCCATCTCGGGGCCCCCGCGGAATCGCAAGATTCCGTGGGGTGAGTCGGCGCCCGGCCGTCTAGGCCGCGAAGATGCAAGCAATTTCGAGGGCGGGACACTCTGGCTCTGGAAGTGTAAGACCGGCCGTCAGGCGGGCGGGGGCAGCTCCTTGAGCTCATCGGGCGCCGGGAGCTCTTTCGGTTCGGTGGGTGCCGAAAGCTCCTTGGGTTCGTCCGGCGTCTGTACCTTGGCTCTGGCTCGGGGCCGGGAGCGGGGCCGGGTCGGAGCTGGAGCAGGCGCCGCAGGCGCTTCCTGCGCTTGCGCCGGCGGCGCTGCCGTTGCTATCGGTGGCGCTGCCATTGCTGGTGCGATCTCTGCCGGCGCCGCCGGCTCGGGCGCTGCCGCAGCGGGCGGTGCTTCCGCGGGCAATGGCGGCTTCGCCGGGGCCTGCGACGGCCACAGGCTCGTCAGCTTGCGTGCCGCGGCCGCGTGGCGCCGGTAGAGCAGCAGCAGCGCATAAAACCCGATGAAGATCGCGAGCACGCCAGTGAACGTGGCCACGCCGAGGCCGCTGTTCTCGCCGCTGGTCAGCTGCTGCTCGAAACCGACAGGGCAGCGGGCGGGCGCGGGCGGGCAGACACCGACGACGGCGAGCCGGAGTGGCACCGCCACCATCGCCAGGATGCCGTAGACGATGGCGATGCCGGCGACGAAATACAGCGAAACCGCGAGAGGCCGGCCCCGGTTGTGCATGTAGCCGTTGGCGGCGAGAGCGATGGTGGCGATGCCGAACGGGATGATCACCCCAGCCAGGCGGCTGTGCGCCCCGGCGCTGAACAGGATCGGCGCCACCGCCCCGATCGCCGCCATCGCGGCGGCAATCCAGAACGCCCACATCACACGCTGGTCTCGGCCGATGTTTGAGTTCACGTGCGGAATCTAGCGCCCCTCGCGGGAACTTTGTTCGTCGCCTGAGCTACCGAGGAACGACGCGGCGAGCTGGTTCAGCCGCTCGGCGTGGTACGGATCGGGTTGGCCGAACAGGCTCTGGGCGGTCGACAGGCGGATGCGGAGGAGCACGAACATGGCCACCACACCGTCGCGCCAGGTCAGCTTTTTACCCTGCTCGCGAGTGCGCGCGGCATAGTCGATGGGAACCTCATAGATCCGGTAGCCGAGACGCAGGATGCGCCCGGTGATCTCGGGCTCGACGTCGAAACGGTTGCCACGCAGGCCCAGGCGGCGCATGAGTGACGTGCGCATGACCTTGAAGCCCGTCTCCATATCCTGGATGTAGCAGTTGAAGAGGATGTTGGTAAAGGTGGTGACGATGCGGTTGCCAACCACGAACCAGTACGAGTACGCGCTGTGGCCGGCGAAGCCGCGGATGCCGAAAACAACGTCGGCGCGGCCGCGCAGGATGGGCGAGATCAGCTTGCCGTAGTCGGCCGGGTCGTACTCGAGGTCGGCGTCCTGGATGATCACCAAGGGCGCGGTGACAGCGGCCAGGCCGGTGCGGATGGCGGCGCCTTTGCCCTGGTTGGCGGGGTGGGTCTTGACCGTGACGCGTGGATCGCCCGCGCATCGCCGCGCGGCCGCGAGCGTTCCGTCCGTCGAGCAGTCGTCGACGATCACGACCTGCTGAACGCTCGACTCCTGGAGAACCCTGCGCACCACCAACTCGAGCGACCGCTCTTCGTTGTATGCGGGGACGATGACGCCGAGTACAGGGTCAGGACCGGCCACGGTCGGTCAGTTTAGACGGCTGTATGCGCCTCTTCGGCCGGTTCGGGTCGAGGGCGTCCGGCTGCCACGTGCGCAGTCTGGCGCAGGGGATCCTCTCTGATGAACAGCGTGGCGATGAACGCCACCACGATCATCGCGAGCCCGGCAACGAACACCGGATGCAGCGCGTCTGACAGCCCGTGGCGGATGCCGGCTGCGATCGCCGCCGGCAGGCGAGCGAGCAGCGTGGGGTCGAAAACTGAACCTGCGGTCGCCCCGTTCCCCGACGCCTGCAGCTTCTCGAGCACGCCGGCGGGTAGGTATTTGGCCATCCCCGACGCAAGACCCTGAGTGAGGATGGTGCCCATGACCGCGAGACCGAGCGCCGATCCCATCGAGCGGGACAGTTGCGTGGCCGAGGTCGCCACCGCCAGGTCGGCTCGGCTGACGGAGTTCTGCACCACGAGCGTGTAGGTCTGCATCGTGCAGCCGAGGCCCAGCCCGATCAGGACCATGGCCTCGATGACCGTCTGGTTGTTCGTATAGACGTCGAACGTCGCGATCATGAAGTAACCGGCAGCCATGAGCGCGAGCCCCGCGAGCAAGATCATCTTGTATCGCCCCGTCCGCGATATGAGCTGGCCGCTGCCGATGCTGCTCACCACCATTGCCAGCAGCATGGGCACGAGGATCTCGCCGGAGTTGGTGGCGCTGTTGCCGATCACGCCCTGTATGAAGACCGGCAGGAAGAAGATGG
>WNFA01001051.1_pt1 | contig 24222 bp, 23 predicted proteins | sample 5400481 | NCBI WGS metagenome assembly WNFA01 (sample SAMN13153340, study PRJNA577476) | soil metagenome | isolation source: 120 cm saprolite under Douglas fir tree site 2 hole 1 replicate 2 | place: USA:California | collected 2015-04-18 | reverse complement strand
GAGCGGGACCTGAAAACGTTGCTCGAGCTCATCCTCACGCAGGCGCGCCGGATCACCACCTCAGACGCGGGCAGTCTCTACCTCGTCGAGACGGGCGACCAGGGCCAGAAGCGGCTGCGCTTCCGGATCACGCAAACGTACTCCAAGCCCGACGCGCCGTTCGTCGAGTTCACGATCCCGGTGGACCGCTCGAGTCTCGCGGGTTACACGGCGGTGACCGGCGAGCCGCTCGTGATCGACGATGCCTACTTCCTGCCGCCGGACGTGGAATACAGCATCAACCGCTCGTTCGACGAGCGGCACGGCTACCGCACGAAGTCGATGCTCGTCCTCCCCATGAAGGATCACAAGGAAGAAGTGATCGGCGTCCTCCAGCTCATCAACCGCAAGCGCGACCCCGAAGCCGTACTCGCCGCGCCGGCGGACGTGGAGCACCAGGTGGTGCCCTACTCGCGCCGCACCGTGGAGCTCGTGACCGCGCTCGCCGGACAGGCGGCGGTCGCGATCGAGAACAGCCGGCTGTACGAAGAAATCGAGCGGCTGTTCGAGGGGTTCGTGAAGGCCGCGGTGCACGCGATCGAGCAGCGGGACCCGACCACGTTCGGCCACTCGGGACGGGTCGCGAACATGACCGTGGGACTGGCCAGCGTGGTCGACCGCGCCGAGGACGGGGCGTATCGCGCCGTCACGTTCACCCGCGAACAGATCAAAGAGATCCGCTACGCGGGGCTGCTCCACGATTTCGGAAAGGTCGGCGTGCGGGAGGAGGTGCTGATCAAGGCCAAGAAGCTCTATCCCCTGCAGCTCGACCTCATCCGGCAACGCCTCCATTTCGTGAAGCGCACCGCCGAGCGGGAATTCTGGAGGAAGCGAGCCGAGTTCCTGGAGTCACACGACCGGAAAGACTACGCGCCGTTCCTCCGAGCGCTCGAACAGGAGCACGCCCGGGAAATGACGGCGCTGGACGGCTTCCTCGACGCCGTGCTCAGTGCGAACGAGCCGACGGTGCTGCCGGCCGGCCGCTTCGAAGCGTTGCTCCAGGTGGCGCGTCGCACCTACGAAGATCCCACCGGTCGCCCGCACCCCTACCTCACCGAAGAGGAGATGCGCTATCTCACGATCCCCAAGGGCTCACTCGACGAGACGGAGCGCCTGGAGATCGAGAGCCACGTCACCCACACCTACCGGTTCCTCCAGCAGATCCCCTGGACGCGTGAGCTCCAGGACATCCCCATGATCGCCTACGGACACCACGAGAAGCTCGACGGCAAGGGATACCCGCGGCGGGTGACCGGCGAAGCGATCCCGATTCAGACGCGCATGATGACGATCAGCGACATCTACGACGCGCTGAGCGCGGCCGACCGTCCGTACAAGGCGGCGGTCGCGCCCGCGCGCGCACTCGACATCATGGCGGACGAGGTGCGAGCCGGGCAGCTCGATCAGGAGCTGTTCCGGCTGTTCGTCGATGGGAAGGTGTTCGAGGCGACGGCCTAGCCGAGCAGCAGCTTGCCGGCGACCAGCAGCAGGAGCCCCCCGAACGCGCGCTTCAGCGCCACGTCCGAGACGCCGCCCGCGAGATGCGCCCCGATGAACGCCCCCACCAAGAGCCCCGCGGCGAGGATGATGGCATAGGGGAAGTTGACCTGTCCGCGCCGATAGTACTCCATCGCCCCCAACAGGCCGACCGGGAGCAGCAGCGCCGCCAGCGACGTGCCGCTCGCCGTGTGCGTCGGCAACCGCACGAGGAGCACCAAGGCGGGCACAATCACGATCGCTCCACCGACACCGAACAGGCCCGACACCACACCTCCCACCAGGCCAATGAAAGCCACGAGCACCCACGTCATCCTGTGTCTCCGCGTTCGGGTTTGCCCCCCGCCCCCCAGCCACCGCCACCCGGCGTCTCCAGGCGCAACACGTCGCCGGGGGCGAGCGACACGCTCACTTTAGGGCCGAGCGGCGTGCCGTCGCCGCTGCTCCGTCGTAAGGCGTAAGACTTAAGCCGCAACGGATACTCCATCTCCAGGACCTCGACCGGCGTGTTCCGGGTGTTCGACATGCCAACGTGCACGCCAGACGGTCCGGGGGCGCCGTGGCTCGCCCCCTGGCCACCCCCGATCGTCTCGTAATAGGTCCAGCCACCGGCCCCGAGCGTGACATTATTCATCGTCCCCTGTCCCTGCGCCGGCACCGAGATGCCGCCGGCTGCGAGCGCCAGAAACACCGTGTCGGCGATGCGCTGCGAAGTCTCGACGTTGCCGGCGGCCACCGCGCTCGGGTAGCGCGCGTTGACGAGGCACCCGGGGGGCGCCGTCACGCGCACGGCGCGCTGCACACCACCGTTCGTGGGCACGTCCTCTGGCAGGAGCGTCCGAACCACGAACAGGACGGCGGAGCGCGCCACCGCGAGCGGGCAGTTCACATTGCCACGCGCGGCCTGAGCGGTGCCCGTGAAGTCGACGTGGAAGACGCCGTCCGTGATGTCGACGCGCACCGTGATCGCCAGGTCCGCGTCGTCCACACCATCTCCCTCGAGCCAATCCGTGGCGGTGAGGGCCGTCGCGGTGAACCGCCCGAGGGCATCCCGGGCGCGGCGCTCGGCGTAGTCCAGGAGGTCGGTGGCCGCGCCGCGAACTCCCGCCCACCCGTAGCGCGCCGCGAGGGCGCGCAGGCCCTCCGCCCCCCGCGTGACCGCCGCTCTCTGGGCCGCGAGATCCGCGCGTCGCGTATCGGGCGTCCGGACGTTGGCGAGCAGGAAGTGCTCGACGTCGGGCGTGAGGCGCAGCGGTGGCACGATCACGCCCTCGGCAAAGATCTCGCGCGCCCCGGCAGGCATGCTCCCGGCCTGCATGCCGCCGACGTCCGAGTGGTGCGCCCGCACCACGCTGTAGCCGCCTACCGCCCCGTCCACCTCGATGGCCCCGATGAGTGTGATGTCGGGGAGGTGCGAGCCGCCGGTATAGGGGTCGTTGAGGATGAACACGTCGCCCGGGCGAGGGGCGAGTGCGCGCACCGCCCCGACCGATTCCTGCATGGCACCGAGATGCACCGGAATGTGGGCGGCTTGAGCGATCATTTCGCCGGCGGCGTCGAACAGCGCCGCCGAGCAGTCGCGCCGCTCCCGAATGTTCGGGGACACCGCCGAGTGAATAAGAACGAGGCCCATCTCCTCCGCGACAGACGCGAACGCGTGTCCCATCACCTCGAGCCCGACGGCGTCGAGGGTCATGTCCGCTCCACCAACACGGCGCCGCACGGATGCACCGTCCCGCGCCACCCGGGCTCGATCAGGGCCGTCGCGTTGCGCCCCGCCAAGATCGCCGGGCCGGCAATGGTGACACCCGGGGCGAGATCGTCGAGCGCCCAGACCGCCGCGCTCACCCGGGACCCCCGCCACGTGATCGGACGACTGGCGCCGGGCCGCTGCACCACCCGCCGCGCGTCCGCGAACCGCGGCAGCGGACCCTCGCGCAGAGCCGCCACCCGCAGGTTCACGAGCTCGACCGATTGGCCGCTTCCGGCATGACCGAACCGGGCGCGGTGCTCGACGAGAAACGCGTCCTCGATCCGCTGCGGATCGTCACCCGTCACGGGCACCGTCACTTCGTAACCCTGCCCGGCGAACCGGCAATCCGCGTAGCGGAGTAGCGCGCCGTCGGGCACCTGGCTCCGCCCCTCCGCCAGCAAAGGCGCGAACGCCGTCCCGAGGTCCCCGGACGGCAAGCCCTCGAGCGGGCGGTGAAATGCCGCGAGCAGATCCACCCGCTCCGCGGCGGAGGCGAGGCCCAGCGCGGAGAGGGCTCCTGGGTGGGGCGGGATCACGATGGTGCGCATCCCCAGCGCCTCGGCCAGCTGACACCCGAACAGAGGCCCGGCGCCCCCGAACGCGAGCAGGGCCATCCGGCGAGGATCGAGCCCGCGCGCGACGCTCACGCGTTTGAGCGCCCGCGCCATCACTGCAGTCGCTACCGCCACTATACCCGCCGCGATCGCGGGCGCGTCGCTCCCCACCAACTCGAGCGAGCGGAGCGCACGCTCCGCGGCGTCGCGATCTAGCCGCACCGCGTCCGCGAGCGGATGCTGAGCGTCGAGCCATCGCAGCGCCAGGCACGCGTCCGTGACGGTGGGTCGTTCGCCCCCCCTGCCGTAACACGCGGGGCCCGGAATCGCCCCCGCGCTCTCCGGCCCGACCTTGAGCGCACCCCCTTCGTCCACCCGCGCGATGCTCCCGCCGCCGGCGCTCACCGTCTCGATCAGGACCGCCGGCAGGGCGAGGGCAAGTCCCGCCACCGCACCGCCGCCGTCACCGAGCGGTGTCCCACCGGTGACGAGGCTCGCGTCGGCGCTGGTACCTCCCATGTCGAGCGTCAAGAGGTCTTGCAGACCCACGGCCGCCCCGACCAGGCGGGCACCGACCACACCCCCCGCGGGGCCGGAGAGCGCGAGCGACGCCGCCCGTGTGGCCGCCGCCTCCGGGGCGAGGGTACCGCCGCTCGACGTCATCACGCGCAGCATGGCGATGCCCCGGGCCCGCACTTCGCGCTCGAGGGTTCTCAGATAGGCGGAGACTTTGGGACGGAGATACGCTTCGACGGTCGTGGTGCTGGCCCGCTCGAACTCCCGGAACACGGGCAGCACCTCGTGGCTCGCCGCGATCGGGATATCGGGTAGCGCGTCGCGCAGCGCCGCGACGAGGCGGCGCTCGTGCTCGGCGTGGCGGAAGGCAAACAAGAGGGCCACGGCCAACGCTTCGGGAGGGGGCGTGAGCGCCCGCACCGTGGCGACCACCCGCGCGACCTCGTCCTCACGCAGCGGCTCGAGTACGCCCTCGGGGCCGGTCCGCTCGGCGACCGCCACGACGTCGGACCGAGCGACCAGCGGGGGCGGGTGGTCGCGGGCAAGGTCGTAGAGCCCTGCGCGGTCCTGGCGCCGCAGCCACAGGAGGTCTTCGAAGCCCTTGGTCGTCACGAGTGCGACGCGGGCACCGCGGCGCTCGAGCAGGGCGTTGGTCGCAATCGTAGTACCGTGAACGAGCAGCTCGATGGGGTGAGGGGGCTTCAGCGGGTCCAGCGCGCGAAACAGGCCGACGGTGGGATCGTCCGGGGTCGTCACCACCTTTCGGACGTCGATCGTCCCGTCTTGCGCGAGCGCGACGAGATCGGTGAAGGTCCCGCCGACGTCGACGCCTACCCTCACCGCAGCACCTCCCCACCCCCAACCGGAACGCGGAACGCGGAAGGCGGAACGCGGAACTGATCGCGCGGAGTTCGATCCCGGACACAAGGTTCGGCGAACGACCTGGGTTCGCTCTGTTCCGGGTTCCGCGTTCCGCATTCCGCGTTGTCAGGCATTCCTCTTCCAATGCTGCACCGCTAAGAAGCCGGCGAGGCCGAGGGTCGCCAGTACACACAGCGTCCCCACCCAGTCACCCAATCGCACGTACAGTGGAATCACGTCGCTGGTGCGAAGCCGGTCCGCCACCGTCGCTTCCTGCTCCAGGCCGGTCTCCGCGTACGTATGCCCCAGGGGATCGAGGAACTCGGAGATACCGTCATTCGCGGCGCGGGCGATGCCCATGCGGGTTTCGATGGCGCGCATGACCAGATGCGCCGCGTGCTGGTACGGACCGGCCGTGCGACCGAACCATGCATCGTTGGTGATATTCACGAGGAACTCCGCGCCCCGGCGCCGGTATCCGCGCGTCAGATCTTCGAAGGCCGACTCGTAGCAAATCATCACGCCGAACCGCCCCAGGGTGTTCGAGTACACGGGAAGGCTCCGGCCGCGCCCGAATCCGCCGGACCAGCGCCCTACGCCGGGCACGCTCTGCATGAGCCGCGCGGGAACAAACGGCACGCGCTCGACGACCGGCACGAGATAGTGCTTCTCGTAAACCGGAGATCGGCGCCAGTTGCCCGACGAATCGAAGTAGAAGGCGGCGTTGAAATAGTCGTACGACCCGTCGGGGTGATTCTCGCCGTAGATCCCGCCCGCGAGGATCGGCATGCGGCGCTCGCGCGCGAGCCCGGCGATGCTCGAGTCCCAGGCCGGTTGCAGGTAGCCGGGGATCGCCACCTCCGGCCAGACCATGAGCGCCACTCGGCCGCGCGCCTCGAGCGCGCGCGACATCGTGACGAGCTTCGCCACCACGCTATCCGCGTGCCGCGGATCCCACTTCTCGCGGAAGCCTTCGTTCGGCTGGATGAGTCCGACGGTGCCGAGCTCGCGGATCGGGAGCGTCCGCGCCCGCCACGCGCCATACGCCCACGCACACAGGACCGTCACGAGGACCGCCACGACCGGACGCCACCGCAACGTACGGCTCCCTGCTCCCTGCTCCCTGTTGCCGACCATGGCTTCGACGAGCATCACGCTGCACCAGGCGAGCCACAGGGTCACTCCCCGCGCGCCCGCCAGGTCGGCCCACTGCACGAGCACAGCGGCATCCGTGAGCGAGCTGCCCAGGCCGAGCCAGGGAAAGCGAATGTCTCCCTGATGGCCCACCGCCCATTCCACCGCGGTCCAGACGACGGGAAACGCGATCCCCAGCGGCATGAGGGGCAGGCGAAGACGCACGCGGACGACCAACCAGAAGAGCAGCGCATGCCACACGCCGAAGAGCACGATCGTCGCGAGATAGCCGAGCGCCGACAGCGGCGTGAAGTGCCACAGCGCCACCACCAGCCAGTACAGCACGGCGCCCTGGGTCACGAAGCCGTACCAGAACCCCCAGCGCAACGCGCCGCGCGGGTCGCGCTCGCGCTCGAACCGACGCAACAGGACGACCGCCGGTGCGACGGCGAGAAAGCTCACGACGGGGAGACGGAACGGGGGGTAGCTGGCGGCGAGGAGAGCGGCGCCCAACGCGACGAGGGCCGCGGCTTGTCGGGTCGGCGTCGTCACAGGAGCACGTCGCGCCCTTCGTCGGCCGAGCGATAGATGGCATCCAGCACGCGGTGCAGGGCGAGCTGGTCGCGCGGCGGCGGGGCGTTCACATCCCCCTTCATGACGGCGAGAAAATACGTCCACTCGGCGCGGTAGGACTGCGCGAACGGCGTCTCGCGCCCGCTCGCCCCGGTGGGCGTCACGTCGGTGACCGACCCGTGCATCTCCTTGAACACCCGCAGCGGCTGGACCCGGGCCGAGCCCTTGGTCCCGACCAGGTCGAACCAGAAGCGCTCGGCCTCACCCATGTGACGCCAGCTCACATCAATCGAGAGCGACAGGCCGTTCTCGCACACCACCAGCGCCGTCGCCATGTCCTCGACGCCGTCTTTCCCCTGCCCCATCGTGTGCGCCGCGATGCGTTTGGCCGCCGGCCACCCCGCGAGCCAGAGTCCGAGGTCGAGCAGCTGCAGACCGAGATCCAGAAAGGCGCCGCCGCCGGCCTCCTGGCGGCGCAGCCGCCACGCTACCAGGTTGCGACTCGGCTGGAACGTGTACCAGCCGCAACGAATCGCCTGCAGCACGCCGATGTCCCCGCCTGCGAGGAAGCCGCGCACCGCCTGCACGTCGGATCGAAAGCGGTGGTTCATCCCGACCATCACCCGACGGCCGTACTTCTCGCTCGCCTGGAGCACCCGCTCCACACCCGCGAGCGCAAGCGCCAGCGGCCGCTCGCACAGCACGTGCGCACCGGCCGCGAGGGCGGAGACGACGTGGATCTCGTGGAGGTGGTTCGGCGTGCAGATGGCGACGGCTGTGGGACGAGCGTACTTGAGCACTTCCTCGATGTCGTCGAACGTCTCCTTGACATCGAATCGCCCCGCGAGGGCCTGGGCCTTACCCAAGTCCGAGTCGCAGATGGCGCAGACCTCCACGCCCGGCAAGCGTCGCAGCACCGGGAGGTGGGCGACCTGAGCGATCGCGCCCGCACCGATCACTGCCACGCGGACCAGGTCGCTCACTTCGGCGTCCCCGGTCTCTTGTCTCGCGCGCCTGCCCAGCGGTACATCACGCCGCTGCGCAGCGACGCGGTCGAGACACCGCTCGACAGGACGCCGCGGGCCTCGAGCGTGAACCGCCAGCGGTTGGCCCCGACCTCGGCACCGATCGTGCCGTTCAAGCCCGCGGTGATCGAGTTCAGCGCGTCCTGCACGAAGGTGCCGTTGATGGCCGGGCCGCTGCCGTGCCGGATGTGGGCGCCGAGCCCGATCCCCAGGTATGTGATCACCGCCCGCCCCTGTGGCAGGACGTATTGCAGGTCTACGTCCCCGGTGACGTCGCTCCAGGTGACGCGACCCAGGCGGATCGTGTCGTCCGCCGATGGGTCGATCACGACGCTCTTGAGGCGCTGCTCGAAGCGCGCACGCGCAGCCGAGCTGAAATCGGCCTTGTAATACGAGACGCCGAGCAGCACGCGCACGTGTGGCGCAATGAACCCGTAATCGAGCCGCAAGCCGCCGGTGAGCGTGCCCCGGATGTTGTTCCCACCGACCGGGCCGAGATCGAGCTGGAGGGCGCTCGGCTTCAGGTTGTCGTAGGAGAACTGCGAGAGAAAACCCTGGGCGGACAGGCGGTGCGGCCGCCCGACGGTCAGGAGAATCGCGACCAGACAGACCGCCCGTCCGCCTGACCGCCTGACCGCCTCAGTAAAGGCGCTCAACATTGGTCCCCGGAAAATAGGTGGTGACGATTTTGCGGTAGTCCTGGCCCGCGCGGGCCCGGCCCACCGCACCCCACTGACAGAACCCCACACCGTGACCCCACCCCGCGCCTGCCGCGACGAGCCGGCTGACCTGGCCGCCGTCCTTCGTCACCGAGAGCTGGAAGGACGTACTGCCGAGCAGTTGATCGGGCGCGGGTCGCAGCACCGCGCGTACGTCGGAGCCGGGCACCCGCACGTCTCCGTGCTCGAACACGATGCGCAGCTCGCCGACCCGGCCCGAGGCCGTCGTGCGGGTGACGGCGATATCGGTGATGCGTTGCAGCCCGCCTCCGCCAGCGTTCATCATCGCGGGAAGCGTCCGCGACAATATAGCGCGCAGCTTCACGCCGTCCCATTCCTCGCGCCAGCGGAACCGCGGAGAGAGCTCACAATAGTAGTGGCCGCCCCCGGACGCGTCCGAGACGGGCCGCAGGTAGGGCTGGCTCTGGGCGGTCTTGAACGCCTCGTCCGCACCGGCGGTCGAGAATCCGCAGGTCGAGTGGAAGTAGGCGTAGATCAGATCGCCGTTGTACCGGAGCACCTCTCCCCGGGTGGCGCGCAGGGCGCCCCACACGTCGGCCGTCTCCCCCGCGATCCCGGTGTAGACCTGGTCCCGCACATCGGCCCAGGCATCGAAGCCCTGGGGTTCCCAGCGGCCCCGGTTCTTGAGCGCGAACGTGCGGGACACCACGGCCTGTGCGAGCATCGCCTGGCGTTCGTCGGCTCGTCGGGGTCCCAGTTCGCCACCGATCACCCCCGCCAGGTAGCTCTCGACGGGCACCCGGTTCGTCACGGTGAGTCCCTCGGAATCGCGCCGCACGTTCAACCGCCCGCGATACCGGCGCCCGTTCGCCATCGCGAAGCGGTTCTCCGTGACGTTCACCGCAGAGATGCCGCCACGTCGCTCGCCGCGGGAGCCGTCCGGCTTCACGAGCCTGATGCCGAGCGTGTCGCTCACGACCGTCCAGGCCGTCCCCGCCGGGATCGACCCGATCGGCTCCCCGTTCGCGTCGTCGGTGATGAACAGCTCGCCATCCCCCCCCAACGTGACGCTGGGCGCACCGGCGACGAGTCCGATCCGCAGCTCTGGCTCGGCGCCGGGCGTGAGAGGGGAGGGTTGCGGCCGGCCGCATGCGCCGGCGAGGGCGAGGGCGCTAGCGAGCCCGCGCCTCGCCCAGCGCCGCGTCGAGTTGTGTGATGGTGGAGTCGATGTCGGCATCGGTATGCGCGCTGGAGACGAATCCTGCCTCGAACGCCGAAGGCGCGAGGAACACGCCGCGCGCCAGTGCGGCCCGGTGCCAGCGCGCGAACAGGCTCGCGTCCGCGGCCTTGGCTTCGGCGAAGTTCCTGACCGGGCCGGGCGCGAAGTACATCCCCCACATCGAGCCCGCATGCCCCGTGGTGACCGGGACCCGGTGTCGGCGCGCGGCGTCCCCTATACCCGCGACCAGTCGCGCGGTTCGCCGCTCCAGCGTCTCGTAGAACCCCGGTCGCTCCGTCTCGCGCAGCGTGGCGAGGCCCGCCGCCATGGCCACCGGATTTCCCGCGAGCGTGCCAGCCTGGTAGACTGGTCCTTCGGGCGCGACCAGCCGCATGAGGTCCGCGCGGCCGCCGTAGGCGCCCACCGGCATCCCCCCGCCGATGATCTTGCCGAGTGTCGTGAGGTCGGGTCGCACGTGGAGCCGTTCCTGCGCCCCTCCGGCCGAGACCCGGAAGCCGGTCATCACCTCGTCGAAGATCAACAGGGCGCCGTGCCGGTCGCACAGCGCGCGGAGCGCCGCGTGGAACTCCGGCTCGGGCGCGATGAACCCACAGTTCCCGACGTACGGCTCGACGATGACGGCCGCAAGCGTGTCACCCCGTCGCCGGAACAACTCGTCGAGGGCGAGTGTGTCGTTGAAGGGCAGCGTGAGGGTGAGACCGGCGAGCGCGGCGGGGACGCCGGGGCTGTCGGGCAAGCCGAGCGTAGCGACGCCGCTGCCCGCCTTCACGAGGAAGCTGTCCGCGTGCCCGTGGTAGCAGCCCTCGAACTTGAGGACCACCTCGCGACGGGTCGCCGCACGCGCCACGCGCAGGGCGGCCATGGTCGCCTCGGTTCCGGAATTCACGAACCGGACCATCTCCACCGCAGGCATGCGCTGCCGTACCGCTTCCGCCAGGTCGACCTCGGCTTCGCACGGCGCGCCGTAGGTCCACCCCCGCTCCGCGGCTGCGCAGATCGCCTGCAGCACGGCGGGATGGGCGTGCCCCAGGATCAGCGGACCCCACGAGCACACGTAATCGAAGTACGTCCTCCCGTCCACGTCGGTGAGCCGGGAGCCCTCCGCCCGGGCGACAAAAAAGGGCGTCCCGCCCACCGCCCGGAACGCCCGCACCGGTGAATTCACGCCGCCCGGGAACACCGCTTTCGCACGCTCGAAGAGCTCCTCCGAGCGACTCACGTCAGGGCGACCGCCCGGAAGTCGTAGTCTTCGCTGGCCGTGAGCCGGGCACGCAGGAAGCACCCAGATTCGGCCCAGCCGCCCCGCTCCACGTACGTGACGCCGTCCACGTCGTCCGCCTGCCAGGCCACCCGCCCCACATGCGTCGCGCGCTCCTCGTCGGGATCGGCCACACGGTCCACCAGCACGCGGACCTCCCGCCCCACGAACCGCGCGAGACGCTCGGCCGAGATGGCGCGCTGGACCTCGAGCAGCTCCTCGAGACGCTCGCGCTTCACCGCGTCGGGAACGTCGTCCGGGTACTGGGTGGCGCGCGTGCCCTCCTGGGGCGAGTACGAGAACGCGCCGAGCCGGTCGAACTGCGCCTCCTCGAGGAATGCCAACAGCTCCCGGAAATCGTCGTGCGTTTCGCCGGGAAAACCCACGAGGCAGGTGGTGCGAACCGCCAAGTCCGGGATCGCCCCCCGCAGCCACCCGAGCTTCTCCCGCAGCGTGCGTTGGCGCTCGGGGCGGCGCATCCGTTCGAGCATGCGGTCGGCGGCGTGCTGAATCGGCATGTCGATGTAGGGAACGATGCGCGGGCTCCGCGCCACGAGCTCGACCAGCCGCTCGGTGAGACCGGCCGAGTAGACATATAACAGGCGATACCATGGCACGGAGGTCTCGGCGAGCAGTGCTTCGAGCAGGTCTGGGAGCTTGGGTCCGCCCGGGCCCAGGTCCCGGCCGTAGTGGCCCAGGTCCTGGGCCACGAGGTTGATCTCTTGCGCGCCCTGCGCCTCGAGTACCTGCGCTTCACGCACCAAACGCTCGAGCGGTTCGGAGCGGTGCTTCCCGCGCATCAGCGGGATGGCACAGAATGCGCACGTGTGGTCGCAACCCTCCGAGATCTTGAGGTAACGAACGTGGGTTGCGTCCCCGAGGAATTGGCGGAAACCCGGGTGACTCGCGAGGGGGTCGTCGATCAAGCCGCGCTCGGCGAGCGCCGGCACGAGGTGATGGAGATCGGAGAACCCGAGAAACAGATCCACCTCCGGGATCTCCCGCTGCAGCTCCTGCTTGTATCGCTGGACGAGGCAGCCGACGGCCACCACCGCCTTCACGTCCCCGTGCGCCTTGAGGCTCGCGGCTGACAGGATGGCGTCGATCGACTCCTGTTTGGCGGCGTCGATGAAGCCGCAGGTGTTCACCAGGATCACGTCGGCCTGCGGTAGGTTCGGCGTCACCACGGCACCGTGGCCCACGAGCTGGCCCACCAGCCGCTCGGAGTCGACGGTCGCCTTGTCGCAGCCGAGCGAGATGACGCCGAGTTTCATCCGCGGTAATTCCCGAACTTGAGCTCGATGCCCCAATCCTGCGTGCGCAGGAACGCCATGACCTCCTGCAGCTCGTCCTTCGAGGGCGACTGCACGCGGATCTCGGTCCCCTGGATCGAGGCCTGGGCTTTCTTGAACTTCTTGTCCTTGATCGCCTTGACGATGGCCTTCGCCTTCTCCTGCGGGATGCCCTGGGTGAGCGTGATCTCGCGCCGCACGGTGTCGTTCGCCGCCGGGGTGACGGCTCCGAGCTCGAGGTTCTTCACCGGCACGTTGCGCTTGATGAGCTTCGACTGCAGCACGTCGAACAAGGCTTTCATCTTGAAGTCGTCGTCGGCGACGAGGGTGAGCACGGCCTTGGCGCGGTCGAACGCGATCGACGCCTTCGAGCCCTTGAAGTCGTAGCGCTGAGCCACCTCTTTGGTGGCCTGGTTCACCGCGTTGTCGACCTCTTGGAGGTCGGCACCGGTGGAGATGTCGAACGAGGCTGAGGCGGCCATAGGGCGGTAATGTACCCGCCCCGGGCCTAGAACAGGAAGCTTTCCAGCGCTCTGGCTCTGGAAACGTGGCGGAGGCGCGCCAGCGCCTTTTCCTTGATTTGCCGCACGCGTTCGCGGGTAATGCCGAGCAGCGAGCCGATCTCCTCGAGCGTCATCGGCTCCTGGCCCTCGAGTCCGAAATACAGTCGCAGGATCTTCGCCTCGCGCTCCTTGAGGGTCGCCAAGACTTCCTCGATCGACTCCGTCAGGGCGTGCTCGAAGATCTCGTCGTCGGGACCGGGGTTCGTGGTGTCCGGGAGATAGTCGAGCAGCTTGTTGTCCTCGCCCGGGGTGAGGGGGGCATCGAGCGAGAGGTGGGCCTGCGAGATGGACAGCGTTTTCGCCACCTCTTCCTCGGAGATATCCATCCCTTCGGCGATCTCTTCCACGGTCGGCTCGCGGCCGAGCTCTTGCAGGAGCGAGGCCGAGCGCTTGCCGATGCGGTGCAGCGTGCCCGCCCGGTTCAGCGGGACGCGCACGATGCGCGATTGCTCGGCGAGCGCCTGCAGGATCGCCTGGCGGATCCACCAGACGGCGTACGAGATGAACTTGATGCCCTTGGTCTCGTCGAACTTGTGGGCGGCACGGATCAGGCCGAGGTTGCCCTCGTTGATCAAGTCCGAGAGCGATACTCCCTGGTTCTGGTATTTCTTGGCCACAGAGACGACGAACCGGAGGTTGGAGCGCACCAGCTTGTCCAGCGCCTCCGCGTCGCTCTGCTTGATCCGCTGCGCCAGCGTCACCTCTTCCTCGCGGGTGATCAACGGATACTGGCTGATCTCCCGCAGGTACTGGTCGAGCGATCCCTCGTCGAACGAGGCTCGTTTCGCCGTGTTCAGTTGCATGGCCGAGTCACCCCTCCAGGCGCGCACGACGCCGCCGCACGAGACTCCGACCTCAAGTCGCCGGATCTTACCGGATAATCGACCCGAGCCGGTGCCAGCGAATATCGGTCAGCCAAGGAAGCGCATCCCGCGCTTCCCGGTCGTAGCTGAAATACACGACGAGCGGCCGTCCCTTGACCGCGGCCGCGTCCACGAAGCCCCAGTACCGTGAATCCGCGGAATTGTCCCGGTTGTCGCCCAGCACGAAGTACTTGCCGGGCGGGACGGCCAGGGGACCCCAGGTGTCTCGGGTTGGGTGATAGTCGCGGGCGACGCTCGGGCCGCCGAGCAGATAGTCCCGCTGCCAGTTGAACTCCGGGTCGTACACGTCGCGAGGGTCCACCCGCTGGACATAGGGCTCCACCAACCGCCGACCGTTCACCCGTACCTCGCCGCCGCGCATTTCCACGGTGTCCCCGGGGGCCCCGATCACCCGCTTCACGTAGTTGAGCTCGGGATTCTTCGGGTACGCAAACACAATGACATCACCGCGCCGCGGTGACTCGAAGCCGGGAAGCCGGGCGTGGGTGCCGGGGATTTGCGCGCCGTACACGGCCTTGTTGACGAACAGAAAATCACCCGCGAGCAGCGTCCGCTCCATGCTGCCCGAGGGAATTTGAAACGCTTCGACGAGGAACGTGCGGATGATGAGGAACAGCACCAGCGCCATGCCCAGCGAACGCATCCAATTGTCGAACCATCGCGCCAACCGGGAGCGGCGCTGAGGGGGGACGAAGGGCACCGGCGCGGCGCGCGCGCCGCTACCCGGCCGAGGGGCCCCCAAGTGATGCATGGCTTTTACTTTAGCCAAGCTGTCCGCCAGAAGCAACAGTCACCGCCCACCCGCGCGCCCCCGCCCAACGGCGGACCCGGTCCCGGAACTCGTCCGGGGAGTCGCCATGCAACACCCGGGCCGCGAGGCACGCGGCGTCGCCCTCACGTTCGACGCGCACCCACGCCACTCGGACCTCCGCGAGTTCATTGAGCGCCGCTCCGTCGAGCGGCGAGCCACCGGTAGAGAGGACGATCACCAACGATTCGTGATCCACCGACCGCACGCTAATGCAGCCGGTGTGAGCGGCATCACCGTCTCATTGCAGGGCGGTGCAATTCATCGCGCGGCGTCAGATCTCGGTGTCGAGCTGCGCCCGCTGCAGCTTCCCGGAGAAGTCCACGTAGATCACCTTGGTCTCCGAGTAGAAGTCGTAGACCTCCCACCCGCCCTCGCGGTGCCCGTTGCCGGTCTGCTTCACGCCGCCGAACGGCAGGTGCGCCTCGGCGCCGATCGTGGGAGCGTTCACGTACGTGATGCCGGTGTCGAGCTCGCCCATCGCCCCGAAGGCGGCGTTCACGTCGCGCGTGTAGAGCGAGCTCGAGAGCCCGTATTTCACGTCGTTGTTCACGGCGATCGCTTCGTCGAGCGACCCCACCTTGATCACCGACAGCACCGGGCCGAAGATCTCTTCCTGCTCCACCCGCATGCCGGCCCGGACCCCGGCGAGCACGGTGGGCTGGTAGAACCACCCGCGCTCGAGCCCCTTCCCTGTCGGCCGCTCCCCGCCGATCAGCACCTGCGCGCCTTCGTCACGCCCCACGCCCACGTAGTACTCGACCTTCTTGCGAGCATCCTCGTTAATGAGGGGGCCGACGTCGGTCTTGGCGTCGAGCCCGGGACCGAGGCGCAGCCGCGCCGCTCGATCGCACAACATCTTGACCAGCTTGTCGTGCACCCGCTCGTGCACGACCAGGCGACTCGTGGCGGTACAGCGCTGGCCGGTCGTGCCGAACGCTCCCCACAGCACACCTTCGAGGGCGAGGTCCAGGTCCGCGTCGTCCATGACGATCATCGCGTTCTTGCCGCCCATCTCCAGCGAGAGGCGCTTGTGCATCCGGCCGCACGTCGCGCCGATGACCGATCCCGTCTCGGTCGACCCCGTGAACGAGACGACGGGGACCTCGGGGTGCTCCACCATCGCCTTGCCGACGACCGAGCCCTCCCCGTGGACCAGCTGCACGACCTCGGGCGGCAGGCCTGCCTCGAGCATAATCTCCACCAGCAGGTGCGCGGTGTGGGGCACGTCCTCGGCCGGCTTGAAGATCACCGCATTCCCGCACAAGAGCGCGGGGAACATCTTCCACGTCGGGATCGCGAGCGGGAAGTTGAACGGCGTGATGAGTCCCGCGACGCCGATCGGCCGACGGAAGCTCATCGCCCATTTGTTCCGCAGCTCCGAGGGCACCGTGCGACCGAACAGCCGCCGGCCCTCCGTGTGGGCGTAATGCGCGGTGTCGATGCCCTCCTGGACGTCGCCGCGGGTCTCGGGCAGGACCTTCCCCATCTCGCGCGTCATGGCGCGCGCGACGTCCTCCTTGCGCTGGACGAGCAGATCGCCGACACGGTGCAGCACCTCGCCGCGGATCGGCGCGGGGGTCTTGGACCACTGCGCGAATCCTCGCCTCGCCGATGCGATGGCCAGCGCCACGTCGTCCGGGCCCGAGCGCGGGAAGCAGCCGATCACGTCGTCCCAGTCCGCCGGGTTGCGGTTCTCGAAGTACGCGCCGGTCCGAGGGGCGACCCATTCGCCGGCGATGAAGTTCTTGAAGTTCTCGGGCATGAGGGGTGTCAGGTATCGGGTGACAGGTGTCAGCGCGGCAGCGGCACGTCGGGGCACAGCCACAGGGCTGCCACCTTTTCGCCGACGCGCGGCAACACTTCCCGCGTCATGAGGAGAATCCCCCAGACGATGAGGATCTGCGAGACCACGTGGGCGAAGCCGAGGCGTCGCTTCCAGGACGAAACGCTGGCCCACAACCCCGCTGCGATCACGGTTATCACGCCCAGGAGGTAGAAGATCAGCCGCAGACCACAGCCGTGCGAGTAGGGCCAGACGCCCGGGGCGATCCCAATGCCGACGAGCACCCCCAGCGCCACTTTCGCCCAGGTGCCGACCCCACCGCTGCTCCATCCGCCGCCGGGCACCGCGGCCGGCTTGCGGACGGTCCGTTCGCCGCCGCTCGGTCGTCCGAGCGTCGGGTCGGCCGCCGGCAGTTTCTTGAGCAGCCGGTCCACCTCGGCCATCTCTTTGTCCCAGTCGCGTTCCTTCTCGATGTCCGCCACTACGCCTCCCGAGCCAGTCCGTAGCGCTCGATCTTCTTGTAGAGATTGCTGCGCGGCATATCCAATGTGCGCGCGGTCACGGACACATTCCAGTCGTTTTCCTTGAGCTTGGCGAGAATGTAGGTCCGCTCTGCCACTTGCTTGAACTCCTCGAAGGTGGCCGCGCGCATCCACGGCGCCCCGGCGAGATCGGCCGGAGTCGTGCCGCGCGCCGCGTCCGCCGACCCCAGCCCGGCGATCCGGTCCACGTCCTGTGCCGTCACCGCCGGGCCCGTCGCGAGGATGAGGAGGCGCTCGACCGCGTTCCGGAGCTCCCGGATGTTGCCCGGCCAGTCCCGCGCGGCGAGCTGTTGCACGGCCTCCGCGTCGAACGGCTTGGCTGGAAGCCCGCCGCTCCGGGTCATCTGGGTCACGAAGTACGCGACGAGCTGCGCGACGTCGGCGCGCCGCGCGCGCAGCGGCGGCACCTCGATGGGCACGACGTTGAGCCGATAGAGCAGATCCTCTCGAAACCGACCCGCCGCGATCTCCGCCTGCAGGTCCTTGTTGGTGGCGGCCACGACCCGCACGTCCACTTCCATCGTCTTCCCCGACCCGACGCGGGAGATCACTCCCTCTTCGAGCGCGCGCAGCACCTTGGCCTGCGCCGAGAGGCTCATGTCCCCGATCTCGTCGAGAAACAGCGTGCCGCCGTCCGCCAGCTCGAACTTTCCCGCGCGATCCGCGAACGCGCCCGTGAAGCTCCCCTTCATGTGCCCAAACAGCTCGCTCTCGATCAACTCGGTGGGAATCGCGGCGCAGTTCACTTCCACGAACGGGCCGCGCGCGCGCGGGGACAGCGCGTGGATGGCACGGGCCACGAGCTCCTTCCCCGTTCCGTTCTCTCCGGTGATGAGCACGCGCGCGGGGGTCGGCGCGACCTTCTCGATACGTTCGATCACCTGCTTCACCGCGCGGCTCGAACCCACGATCTCGTACTGCGCGTGCACTTCGGCCTTGAGGCGGACGTTCTCGCTGGCGAGGTCGAGGTGTTGAAGGGCGTTGCGCAGCGTGAGGAGGATGCGGTCGGTATCGAGCGGCTTTTCGAGGAAATCGTACGCGCCCAACTGGGTCGCCTCGACCGCGGTCTGGATCGTTCCATGACCCGAGATCATCACGACCTGTGCGTGCGGGTCGAGCTCGCGCAGCTTCCGCAGCGTATCGAGCCCGTCCATCCCCTGCATCTTCACGTCCAGAAAGACCAGATGGGGCCGGAACTCGGGGTAGCGCTGCAGCGCCTCGGTTCCCGAGGCGCACGCCCGTACCTCGATCTCCTCGTATTCCAGCACCTGCGTCAGCGCCTCGCGGATGCCCTTCTCGTCATCGACGACCAGGACGCGCCGGCTCACGGTCCGCTCCGCTTCAGGCGATACAGGACGACGGCGGTGGGGTGGATGCGGACGTCGGCGAACCCCGGGGAGACGCGCAGCGGGACCGCACCGGTCGTGTCCGCCCCCGCCACGCGCTGCGCCAGCTGCTTCACCACCGGCGGGGGAAACGGGATGCCCCGCAGGCTCAGCTCCTGGACCGTGAAGCGGGCCAGCCCTGGCCGCTCGATGCGGAGCGGACCAGCGATTCGCAGCGGCTCGCGCGGGCTCAGGAAGCCGGCGATGGGGCCGAGCGCATCCGGCGGAATCACTCGCGTGTCGAGCCGGCAGTGAACGGCCAGCGACCCCTCCGACAGCTCGACTCGCAATGAGTCGAAGCTCTTGCGCACGGACCAATCCATCGAGCTGCCGATGAGCGACGCCACTTCATTAGCGGAGAGCACGACCGAATCCGGTCCGGTCGGCTGCTTGAGGCGGTCGACCTTGGTTTGCGTGCTCGACAAGGCCTTGGGTGTCGGAGCTCCGACTGTATCCGCCACGGGCGGGAGCTTGGTGGAGTGCACGCCAAACACGTGCGCGGCCTGGCGCATGATCGGCTCCCGGAACCACCACGCCGCCAGCGCAGTCACCAGGGCGACGGCGAGGATCGCGAGCCGGAACAGTCCTTTAAGGCAGCCGTTCACTGTGTCTCACGTGATACACCGGACCACCGGATTGGAGCGTGCTCTGCATCAGATCGAGCGCACTGACGAGCGTCGTCTCGGCGAACTCGAGCCGGTCGAGTACGGCCTCGAGGCCGGTGAGGGCAGCGGGCCGGGCGTCCCGCGCCGCGCGCCCGAGCGTGATGTGGGGGCGGAACGCCCGCGCTTCCGAGGGAAACCCGAGCGGCGCGAATTCCTGCTCCACGCGGTGTTGCAGGATCTCGAGCCCGGGCTCCGGAGCGATGCCCACCCACACGACGCGCGGTCGCCGAAAGTCGGGAAACACGCCGAACCCGCCGACCGCGAGCGTCAGATTGCGCGCTCCTGCTGCCGCGCGCGTGAGCGCGGCCGCGAGCTCCGGCTCCCGTTCGTCCGCCACGTCACCCAGAAACTTGAGCGTTAAGTGGAGGCCGTCCCCGCGGACCCACTTCACGGGTAGCCCCACGTCGCGCACGCCTTCGGTGGCGGCCCACAGCGCCTCGCGGACGGGTGCAGGAAGATTCAAGGCAACGAAGAGCCTCACGCGCGCTGGGCGCGCTCGGCGAGCAGACCGCCGCGGCGGTAGCCGCGGGGATCGACCTCGACCATCGCGAAGCCCAAGGCGGTGAGGCGTTCCTGGATTGCCGGCAGCCGCTCGGTAACCCAGGGCACCCAGCGCGGCTCGACCTCGATGCGCGCACCCGCCCGGTCGCCATGGTGGCGGACCCGCAGATCGCCCGTCACGCCGAGCTCCCGCAGGTACGCTTCCGCCCGCTCCACCTGCGCGAGACGCTCCGGCGTGATCGGGATGCCGTAGGCCATGCGGCTCGAAAGGCACGGCGCCGCCGGTGCATCCCATACCGGAAGCCCGAGCTCGCGCGCGGCATGCCGGACATCCGCCTTCGTCAGCCCCGCCTCGGCGAGCGGCGAACGCACGCCCGCCGCCTGCCCGGCGGCGTACCCCGGGCGGTGCTCGCGCAGGTCGTCCGCGTTCGTGCCGTCGCACACGATGGCGAGCCCGCGGCGCCGCGCCACCGGGACGAGCTGGCTCCACAGCTCCGTCTTGCAGAAGAAGCAACGGTTCGTCGGATTCGCGAGATAGTCGGGATCCTCGAGCTCGTGCGTGTCGAGCTCGACCAGCGGGACATCGAAGCGCCGCGCCACCGCCCGCGCCGTCGCCCACTGGGCCGCTGGGTAGGAGGCGCTTCGACCCACGCCCGCGAGCATCCGCTCGCGCCCCAGCTCCTGCCGCAGCACGACTGCCAGGAGGGCCGAATCGACCCCGCCCGAGTAGCCGACGAGGGCCGATGGATAGGTCCGGACGAGGGCGCGCAGCGTGGCGGCTGGTGTTTGGGCTCCGGACATGGCGGAATAGTAGCGGCTTACACTGTCTCCATCAAAGGACATGAACGGATAGTTCGTAGGCCGGAAACCTGCTACCCTTATGATACGTTCAAAAACTATGACAAACGTCTACTTCTAGTAGGTAACCAGGGTACCGGGGCTCCGAAATGGCGCATAAGACCGAGCTGGACGCCGTCGACCGGAAGGTCCTGCGGCTGCTCGCGACCGACGGGCGATCGAGTTACCAGGCCCTCGCCGATGAGGTTGGATTGTCGCGACCCGCCGTAATGGAGCGGGTGAAGCGACTCGAAGAGGCAGGCTACATCACCGGGTACGGTGCGCGCGTCGATCGCGCCAAAGCCGGATTCCCGGTCACCGCGTTCGTCGCGGTGCGCTACACCAAATCCGACTACGTCGGCGACGAGCCACGGATGCGCGAGATGGAAAAACATCCCGGCGTTTTGGAGTGTCACCACGTCGCGGGTGAGGACTGTTACGTCCTCAAGGTCGCCGCGCCCGACCTCGAGCGCCTGCAGGATCTGCTGCGCGACCTGCGGGGTCCGTCGCCGACGGTCGAGATGAACACGCGCACCACGATCGTGCTCGGCACGGTGTTCGAAAAACCGGGGTTCGTCCCCACGGAGCTCGACTGATGGCCGGACTGCGCGGCAAGGCGCTCGTCGCCTATCTCGTCGTCTGCGTGTTTTGGGGGTCGACCTACCTCGCGATCCGCGTCGGCGTCGGGGTACTGCCCCCCTTCCTGTTTGCCGGCTTGCGGTTCCTCATCGCAGGTCTGCTGTTGCTCACCGTGGTGCTGGCGCTGGGCGACACTCTCCCGAAACGGCGGGTCGACTGGCGCACGCAGGCCATCGTGGGTGTCCTGCTCCTTGCGGGTGGCAACGCGTTCGTCGTCTGGGCCGAGCAGTACACCGCGTCGGGCATCGCCAGCATTTTCGTCGTGACGGTCGCCCTGTGGATGGCCTTCTTCGACGCGATCATCCCGGGCGGCTCGGGCGACTTGAACTGGCGCGTGGTGACCGGGCTCTTGCTCGGCTTCCTCGGCACCGCTCTCCTGGTGGGTGCGAGCCCGGCCGAGATCTTGCGGGCCGATCTGCGCGGACCGATCGCCCTCACGTGCGCGAGCGCCTCGTGGTCGCTCGGCTCGGTGTACAGCAAACGGCACCGCACCGAGACGAGCCCCTACGTCGGAGCGGCGATCCAGATGATCGCGGGTGGCGCGACGATCGCGCTCGTGGGCACGCTGCTCGGTGAGTGGAGCCGCTGGCACCTCACACCCAAAGGCGTCGGAGCAATCGCCTACCTCGTGGTGTTCGGCTCGATCCTGGGCTACAGCGCGTATACCTACGCCTTGCGTCACGCCTCGCCCACCATCGTGGGCACGTACGCGTACGTGAACCCCGTGATCGCCGTGCTGCTCGGCTGGCTGATCCTGCGCGAGCCGGTGACCGCGCGCACGTTCCTCGCGATGGCGCTGATCCTCGGCGCAGTGGTATGGATCCAGTTCTCGCACAAGATCGGGCGGTCGGCCGGACAGGGGGACGGCCGGACCGAGGGTCCGCTGGCGCCTCCTCCGTCCGCCAGTCCGCCTGTCCGTCAGACCGCCTCTTGAGGAGCGCCCGATGCGCAGCGTGAATCTGGCGGCGAAGTTCCGCCAATTCGACGACCACTGGAGCCCGAAGATCGTAGGTGAGCTCAATGACTCCTACGTGAAGCTCGTCAAGGTGAAGGGCGAGTTCGTGTGGCACCACCACGACGTAGAGGACGAGCTGTTTCTCGTCGTGCAAGGCCGGCTGCTGATCAAGTTCCGCGACCGCGACGTGTGGGTGGACGAAGGCGAGTTCGTGATCGTGCCGCGTGGGGTCGACCACCTGCCCGTCGCTTCCGAGGAGACCCACGTGCTGCTGCTCGAGCCGAAGTCCACTCTCAATACGGGGAACGTCCGCAATGAGCGCACGATCAGCGAGCTCGACCGGATCTAGGCGTCCGCTGATCGCGCGACTGTGGCACGGCGCGGTGCCGGCCGCGAAAGGCGATGACTACGCCGCCTACCTGCGCCGGACGGGCGTGACGGAATGCCGGGCGACGCCCGGGAACCGCGGCGTCGAAGTGCTGCGCCGGACGGTGGGCGGCGAGACGCACTTCCTGTTCATCTCGTTCTGGGATTCCATGGACGCGATTCGGACGTTCGCAGGCGACGATGTCGAGCGGGCGCACTACTACCCCGAGGATCGGGATTATCTGCTCGAGTTGGAGCCGACCGTCACGCACTACGACGTGTCGGAGCAGTAGCCCGGTTCAATCGTCCGCGGGCGCCAGATCGACCCGCTGCGGCGCGCCGGGTGGCGCGCGGAGCGGCGCCCGGAGCGCGGGCTTCCCTTCTTCCGTGTACTTGAATCCGCGCGTCGTGTGGTACGCGAGGTCGATGTCAGGGGCGCTCGCGAACTCGGTGAGGATCTCTTCCCAGATCGCGTGCTCAGTGCCACGCCGCTTGCGCGGCTCGATCAGGTAGCGGATCGTCAGCTGCACGCCGTAGTCCACGACATTCGTGTACACGATCGGGGTCAGCTTACGGTAGTTGATGAGATACTGCTGGGAGGCATCGAGCAACTCCTGCTCGGCCTGGGCGGTGAGGTGCTCCGCGTGCTTGACGGCGATCTTCCCGAGGATCTGCTTCGCCTTTCGCCAGTCGCTCTCGAACGTGACCACCACCGGCACCTCGTTCCAGATGTAGCGGAATCCCTTGTTGTAGTTGGCCACCGGATCGGTGAAGATCTTGCCGTTCGGGACGTGAATGATCCGCCCGCTCGACTGGTCCGCCTGGACCCACGCGCCGATCTCGTTGAGGGTGAACTGGAACAGGCCCAGGTCGATGACGTCGCCGGCATGCGGCCCGATCTGGATGCGGTCCCCCACTTCGAAGGGGCGACGCCAGATGATGAACGCCCAGCCGGCGACGTTCGAGACCGGCTCTTTGAGGGCGATCGCCAGGCCTGCGGACACCAGCCCCAGGTAGGTCGTGAGCGCGGCGGTTCCCACGAACCACGTTTGGCTTACAAGGATCACGCCGACCGCGACCAAAACGTAGGTCAGACCCTTGCGCCAACGGTAGCGGCCCCACGGGTCCTGCACCCGGCGGTACACGAACCCGAGGACGAAGTGGCGCACGAGCCAGAGCCCGGCAATCGTCCCCGCGGTAACGAGCAGCCGCGTCTGGAGCTGGGGGTTCATGCCGAGGTGCGCCTGGAGCCAGTCGATCATGTGGCCGTGGTGGGTTGGGTGTACATTAACAGTAATGCGTCAGCTCTCGTCCGCCCTAGTACTCGCGGCGTTCGCCGCCGCGGCGTGTCACCGTGGCGCCGTCGCACCGATCAATCCTCAGGCAGAAGTCGCGGTGAGCGTCGAGAACCAGAATTTTCTCGACATGAACGTGTTCCTCATCCGCGGCGGGCAGCGCATCCGCCTCGGCATGGTACCGGGGCTCACGTCGCACATCCTAATGGTGCGGCCGGAACTGATCGGCTACGGCACGGAGCTGCAGTTCGAGCTGCATCCGATCGGCGGTCGCTCGAATCCCGTCAGCGAGACCATCACCGTGCACCCCGGCGACGTCATCCACCTGACGATTCCACCGAATTAGTCATCTTCCCAGCAACCTCTTTCACAAGCTTCGCGCATAGTGTCGCCGTCATGCCGCTCGGGTCCTGAGCGGGATTGAACTCCACGATATCGGCACCGACGAGCGGGACGGTCAAGCCTTGCAGCACCGCCAGCACCTCTCGTACGGTGAGGCCGCCCGGCTCGCGGTGCGACACTCCCGGCGCGAACGCAGGGTCGAAGGCGTCGATGTCGATCGAGACATACACCG
>WNFA01000881.1_pt1 | contig 24257 bp, 27 predicted proteins | sample 5400481 | NCBI WGS metagenome assembly WNFA01 (sample SAMN13153340, study PRJNA577476) | soil metagenome | isolation source: 120 cm saprolite under Douglas fir tree site 2 hole 1 replicate 2 | place: USA:California | collected 2015-04-18 | reverse complement strand
TGGGTGAAAGGCTTGCGTCCGTTTCCGCGGCGCTCGCGCCGCACCGGGACGAGATACAAGCCGTAAACGCGCCAAATGTCATCCGGATTTTGACCCGTCCGCGGGGGTCGCGGCGTCGCGGCGGCGCCAGCTGAAGCTGCCGGCGCGCTCGTTGATCCACTTGTAACGGGTGACCATCTGGCTCACCCGCATCAGCCGAAAGCCGAGAAACCCGAACCCCAGACAGACTGCCAAATCGACCAGATAATAGTGCAGCGACAATAGGATGCTGCCGAACAGCGCAAAATGGATGAAGCGCACGGCGAAGCTGAGGATCAGCATGTAGAGCACCACGTGCCACCACGGCCGCCAGGTCGCGGCGATGGCGCGGCCGGCGAGCCAGGCCGCGCCGCCGCCCATGGCCACGCTCACCAGCAAAAACACGCCGAGCGAGTGCTCCTCGGACAGCAAGTCGCGAAGCAAAAAGCGCATTTGTCAGTGCCTGCCGCCTTCGAGATAAGCCGCCTTGACCTCCGGGCGCTCCAACAGCTCGCGCCCGGTGCCGCTGAGCGTGATCAAGCCGTTGACCATGACATAGCCGCGGTGCGCGAGCTTCAAGGCGTGGAACGCGTTCTGTTCCACCAGGAACACAGTGAGCTTTTCCTCGGTGTTGAGCTTCTTGATCGCGTCGAAGATCTGGCGCGCGATCAGCGGCGCCAGGCCGAGCGAAGGCTCGTCGAGAAGGAGGAGGCGCGGGTGTCCCATCAGCGCGCGCGCGATCGCCAGCATCTGCTGTTCGCCGCCCGAGAGCGTGCCGCCGCGCTGGTCGATGCGCTCCTTGAGGCGGGGAAACAATGCAAACACGCGGTCGACGTCGGACTGAAAGTGCGTGGCGTCGGCGACCGCGGCGCCCATCTGCAGGTTCTCCATCACAGTCATGCGCACGAAGATACGACGACCTTCTGGCGCCTGCGCGATCTTCAGCCGTGCGATCTCGTGCGTGGGCAGCTGCGTGATGTCGCGGCCGGCGAAGGTGATGCGGCCCTCGCGGGCGCGCGGATTGCCGAAAATCGTCATCATCAGCGTCGACTTGCCGGCACCGTTGGCGCCGATGAGCGCCACGATCTCGCCCTCGCCGACGTCGACGTCGATGCCCCTAAGCGCGGCGATATGGCCGTAATAGGCCTTTACCCCGCGCACGCTGAGGAGCGGCGCGCTCATTGCGGTGCCCCGGTCCTGACCGCCCGCGCGCGTCGCGCGTCGCGCCCGATTCGGGAGGAGCGTTGCGTCCTGCGTCTCATTGCGAGCCGGCGATTCCGGCCTGTTCCACGACTTTGCCCCATCGCGCGATCTCTGTCTGCACGAAGACGCGCAGGCTGGGGACCGAGGGCGTGTCGACCGGGAGCAAGCCCATCTTGAAGGCGTATTCCTTGATCTCCGGCTGCACCATGAACTCCTTGATCTCGGCATGCAGGCGCTGGACGATGTCCTCGGGCGTGGCCGCCGGCGCCACCACCATCTGCCACGACGCCGCGTCGAAGCCAGTCAAGCCTTGTTCTGCAATCGAGGAAATACCGGGCAGCGCTGCGACGCGCTCCTTGGTGGAGACGCCGAGCCCGCGCACCTTGCCCTCGTTGATCAGGCCGAGCGCCGGCGGGATGTCGCAGAACATGAGCTGAACATGTCCGGCTGCAACGTCGCTCAGGGCCGGCACGGAGCCGCGGTAAGGCACATGCGTCATCTCGACGCCGGTCATCCCCTTGAACAGCTGGGCAAAGAGATGGTGCGGCGTGCCCAGCCCCGCCGAAGCAAAGGAGAGCTGGCCGGGCTTGGCCTTGGCGAGCTCGACGAGGTCCGCGACCGATTGCACCGATAGCGATGGCGCGACCACGAGCACGTAAGGCGTGGCGACGACAAGCGCGACCGGCACGAAGTCGACGGCCGGATCATAGGGAAGCTTCTTGTGCAAGGCGGCGTTGATCGCCATCACCGGGGCGGGCGCCATGAGAATGGTGTAGCCGTCGGGCGCGGCGCGGGCGACGGAGAGCGCCCCGATCACTCCGCCACCGCCCGGCCGGTTCTCGATTACGAACGGCTTCCCGAGCCGCTGCTCGAGCCTTTGCCCCAACAGCCGCGCCAAAAATTCCGTGCCTCCGCCGGGCGCGAAGGGCACGACGTAGGTGACGGGGCGCGCGGGATAGGTCTGCGCATTGGCGCAAGTGCCCGCGCCGCCCGCCGTCATCAGCGCAAACAGCGAAAATCCCAAGAGCGCCCTCATGCCGACCTCGCTCGTGTGGTGGATTTGAAGTTCCTACGCATTTGCAGCGCGCTCACATAGGAACTTCAAATCCAAAAACCACACGAGAGTCATAAATTTGCTGGTGTCCCCTAGATTCCGAAGTTCGCACGAGAGTATTCCGCATGGGTTTGCGAACTTCGGAATTGGGACACTAGCGGGGGCGATGCGCATCACTGCGTCCCGATCGCGCGCTCCGCGACCTCTTCCTCCTCGACGCCGAGATAGGCCGCGATCACCCTGGGATCGTTGCGAATCTCATCCGGCGTGCCGTCTGCGATCTTTTGGCCATGGTCGAGCACGACGATGTAGTCGGAGATCTCCATCACCACTGTCATGTCGTGCTCGATCAGAAGGATCGAGGTCGCATGCTCGTCGCGGATCTTGTGCAGATAGCGGCCGAGCTCGGCGCTCTCATTCGGATTGAGGCCGGCGGCCGGCTCGTCGAGGCAAAGCAGCACCGGGTCCGTGCACATGGCGCGCGCGATCTCCAGCCGGCGCTGGCCGCCATAGGGCAATTCGCCGGCCGGATCGTCGGCACGGTCGGTAAGGCCGGTGCGGTCGAGCCAATAGCGCGCCTTGTCGATCGCGGAGCGCTCCGCCCGTGCGTAGGAGCGCAGTCCAAGCGCGCCGAGCACGGTAAATCCGGACGCCCACATCAGGGAATTGTGCTGGGCGACCAGAAGATTCTCCAACACGGTCATGCCTTGGAACAGACGGATGTTCTGAAATGTGCGCGCGACGCGCGCCCTGTGCGCCACCAGATAGTCGGGCATGCGCTCGAGCAGAAACAGCACGCCGTCCCCGCGCGTGACGCTGCGCGTGCCGCGCTCGGTCAAGGCGCTGAGCTCTTCCCACACGCCGGGATCACCGAATTGCAACGCGATGCGTCCCTCGCTCGGCTTGTAGAAGCCGGTGATGCAGTTGAACACCGTCGTCTTGCCGGCGCCGTTCGGCCCGATCAGCGCGGTGATATCTCCACGCCGCGCCGCGAACGAAAAATCGTTGACGGCCACCAGGCCGCCGAAGCGCATGCTGAGGTGCTCGACGCGCAGCACGGGCGCGAGGTTCGAGGGTCGAGCCGCCTCGCTTGGGCGCGCGCCGGCAGCCGCCGCGTCGTAGCTTGTGACGTTCATCCGTGGCGCTCCCGCACGAGCGGGGCTTGCGTCTCCTCGCTCTGCGGCGCGCGCGAGGGCAAAGCGCGGCGCGCATTGAGGAATGTCGAGGGTTCGCGCGTTGCGATCAGCCCGCGCGGCCGCCAAACCATGATCAGCACCATCGCGAAGCCGAACAGCAGCATGCGATATTGGGTCGGATCGAAGTTAGTGCCGAATATGGCCTTGAGGAAATCGAGCTCGCGCATGATCTCGGTGCCGCCGATCATGATGACGGCGGCGATCGCCACTCCGATCAGGCTGCCCATGCCGCCGAGCACGACGATGGCGACGATCACCGCGGATTCCATGAAGGTGAAGCTCTCCGGCGAAATGAATCCCTGCCGCGCCGCGAAGAACGATCCGGCAAAGCCTGCGAACATCGCGCCCATGGCAAAGGCGGTGAGCTTGGTGTTGGTGGTATTGATGCCGAGCGAACGGCAGGCGATCTCGTCCTCGCGCAAGGCTTCCCATGCCCGTCCGATCGGCAGCCGCCGCAGCCGCACCGTCATGGCGGCGGTGATCAGAGCAAGCGCGAGGATCACATAATAGAGGAAGATAGTGCGGTAGATCGGGCTGAACTCGAGACCGAAGCGCGCAGCAAAGCCCTCGTCCGACGCATTGAATGGGATACCGAAGAAAGTCGGCCGCGGGACGCCGCTGATTCCAGCATAGCCGTTGGTCACGGGGACCCAGTTGATCAGAATGAGCCGGATGATTTCGCCGAAGGCGAGCGTCACGATGGCGAGATAGTCGCCGCGCAATCGCAGCACGGGAAAGCCGAGCAAGATGCCCCAGAACGCGGCGAGGCAGCCGGCGACCGGAAGCAGAATCCAGAATGACAGACCGAAGCTGTTTGCCAGCAGCGCATAGGAATAGGCGCCGACGGCGTAGAAGGCGACATAGCCGAGGTCGAGCAAGCCGGCGAGCCCGACCACGATGTTGAGCCCCCAGCCGAGCATGACGTAGATCAGAATTTGGACGCCGAAATTGTCGATCCATTTCACCGCGCCCTGGACGCCCGTGATCGACAGCGCAAGCGGCGGATAGACGATCGCGAAACCGAGCGCGAACGGAACGAGCCAGCGCGCCAGCCGCGCGCGGGGGGCGTGCTCGGGGCGCGGCCGCAGGGCGCGACGTGCGAGCCAGGGAGCGATCAGGAGCGCATGGAGGAAGCGGCCGCCGGCGATAATTACGACCATCGCCGCGAGCAATGGCCAGCGCGTCTCGAGAATGAGCTCGTTGCGGATGTTCTGGACGGTGTTGAAGCCGATCAGCGGCAGCAACAGGCCGAATGCAATGAGGCCTGTGATCGCGGCTTGGCGCAGCGCGCGAACGACGTCGACACGGGAGGCGGGCTGTGTCGCCTCGTGCGCCATCTCACACCTTCTCCACGTCCGGTCGGCCGAGGATGCCCTGCGGCAGGAAGATCATGGTGATGGCGAGGATGGAGAAGGCGGCGACATCCTTGTAGTCGGTGGAGAAATACGCCGACCACATGGTCTCGATGAGACCGATCAGCAGGCCGCCGAGCACGGCGCCCGGAAGCGAGCCGATGCCTCCCAGCACCGCGGCGGTGAACGCCTTCACCCCCGGCACGAAGCCGTCGGCGAAGCTCACCACGCCGTAATACATCAGATACATGGTGCCGGCGACGGCGGCGAGCGCGGCTGCGATCACGAAAGTGATCGAGACGGTGCGGTCGACGTCGATTCCGAGCAGCGCCGCCATCTTCTGATCCTGCTCGCAGGCGCGTTGCGCGCGCCCTAGCGCGGTCTTGGTCACCACGAACCAGAAGACCAGAAGCAGGGCCGCGGTCACGATCCAGACCACGATCTGCTTGTAGGACACGGTGACGTCATAACCGTTGCCCGACATCAGCACGATCACCTCGTTGAAGAACGGCGGAATCGATTTAACGCGCGGGCCCTGGGCGACTTGCACGAAATTCGACAGGAAGATGGACATGCCGATCGCCGAGATCAGCGGCGCGAGCCGGAACGAGCCGCGCAGTGGACGATAGGCGACGCGCTCGATCGCCCAGTTGACGAGTGAGGTGAACAGCATGGCGACGATGAGGACGATCAGAAGCGCGACCACGAACGAGCCGATGCCGAGCCAGGTGGTCACAAGCAGCAGCGTAACCAGCGCAATGAAGGCGGACACCATGAACACGTCGCCATGGGCGAAATTCACCATGCCGATGATGCCGAACACCATCGTGTAGCCGATGGCGATGAGACCGTAGATCGAACCGAGCGTGATGGCGTTGATGAGCTGCTGGGTGAAGACTTCCATGCCCGCGCGCCTGAGGCGCCCCCCACGATCCGGCAAGCGTGAAGCTCTACCAGGGGGCCGCAAGACCAGCAACGGCGGCAACCCTTCATCCGCGTACCCTGTGGGCAGACGAGGTTGGCTGGGGCGAGAGGCCTAGGAACCAAAGTTCCGCGTTTGCGTCATCGGCCCGATCACTGGACGGAGATGAAAATGGGCCGTTACCTCTTGCTGTGGCTGCTTGGCGTGCCGATCCCGATTCTGCTTTTGATCTGGGCGTTCGGCGGCCTGCATTGAGCGGACGGCGGCGGCGTCTGGCCGGCCCAATGGGCTAGGTTTTCGGGTCCACTCGGGGGATAAATGAGGAGGCCGTGCGCGTGCGGCCTCCTCATTCGTTTGCTGCCGCCGGGGGACCGCAAGGTCCTGATTCGCATCTTCAGCTTCGCCCTCCTCCTTCCTTCAGAGACGCTAGGAATCTAAGTCCTGACGGGCGCCCAAATGCGCCGACGGCGTCGGGCGACAAGCAGGCTCGGAAGACTGACGGGTTAGCTTCCAGCATGGTATGTTGTGGCCGATCTCGACGGTCTCAATCGGGGACGATCCAGGTGCGATTACTGTCGCTTGCAATGGGTCTTACGTTGTTGGTCGATTCGCTGCCGGCACTGCTCGGCGTGCGGAAGGAAACATAGTCCGATGAAGTCCGAGGACGTCATTGCTGCGAAAGGACGGCCGTTCACGGGCGCGGAATATCTCGCCAGTCTACGCGACGGGCGCGACGTCTACATTTACGGCGAGCGGGTCGACGATGTGACCACGCATCCCGCGTTCCGCAACGCGGCGCGCTCGATCGCGCGGCTCTACGACGCCTTGCATGACGCCAAGACCAAGGAGCTGCTCACCTCGCCGACCGATACCGGTTCGGGCGGCTACACCCACAAATTCTTCCGCGCCGCACGCTCGGGTGAAGAGCTCATCGCGCAACGTGATGCGATCGCCCAATGGGCGCGCATGTCCTACGGCTGGATGGGGCGCTCGCCCGACTACAAGGCCTCGCTGATGAACACGCTCGGGGCCAACCATCGCTTCTACGGAAAGTTCTCGGACAACGCGCGGACGTGGTATCGGCGCGCACAGGAATACGTGCTGTTCATGAACCATGCGATTGTCAATCCGCCGGTCGACCGCGCCAAGGCGGCGGATCAAGTCAAGGACGTGTTCATCACCATTCAGAAGGAGACCGACGCCGGCATCTACGTCTCCGGCGCCAAAGTGGTTGCGACCTCCTCCGCGCTCACCCACTACAACTTCCTCGGCCAGAATGCGGCGGTGCCCACCCACGACACCGATCTCGCGGTCATGTTCATCGCGCCGATGAACGCGCCGGGCGTCAAGCTCGTTTGCCGCGCCTCCTACGAGATGATGGCGAGCGTGATGGGCACTCCGTTTGACTATCCGCTGTCGTCGCGCTTCGACGAGAACGACGCCATTTTCGTCTTCGACAACGCGTTCGTCCCGTGGGAGGACGTGCTGTTGCACCGCGATCTCGAAAAGCTCAAAACCTTTTTCCCCCAGTCGGGCTTCCTCGCCGGCTATCAGTTCCAGGGCTGCACGCGGCTCGCGGTCAAGCTCGACTTCCTGGTCGGCATCATCGCCAAGGCGCTGCGCACCACGGGCGCCGATGAGTTCCGCGGCAATCAGGCGATGCTGGGCGAGGTGATTGCTTGGCGCAATCTGTTCTGGGCTCTCACCGATGCGATGGCGGCAAAGCCCACGCCCTGGGTCGACGGCGCCGTGCTTCCCAACGTGCAATCGGGCTCGAGCTACCGGGTCTTCGCAGGCGACGCCTACGGCCGGGTCAAGGAGATCGTTGAGAAGATCATCGCCTCGGCGCTCATTTACCTTCCGTCGTCAGCCAAAGACTTCAAAAATCCCGAGATCGACAAATATCTGGCGAAATACGTCCGCGGTTCCCACGGGATCGGTTACAAGGAACGCATCAAGGTGATGAAGCTTCTCTGGGACGCGATCGGTACCGAGTTCGGTGGCCGCCACGAACTCTACGAGATGAACTACGCCGGCAATCATGAAGACATCCGCATCCAGGCCATGTGGAACGCGCGCACGAGCGGCACCCTCGATGGCATGATCGCGCTGGCGGAGCAGTGCCTTGCCGACTACGACGAGAACGGGTGGCGCGATGCGGCCTGGCTCGACCCCGATGACGTCGCTTATCCGGGGCTGGCGGGCGTCAAGCGTGCGGCGGAATAAGCGCAATGAGCTGGATCGACCAACGGCCCGATGATGCGATGGACGGCGCCTTCACGGCGGTGGGGCCCGATCCGGTGCGCACGGTCGAGCCCGAACTCTTTCGCGAGGGGATGAGCCGCCTCGGCGCGGCCGTCCACGTCATCACCACCGCCGGTCCCGGCGGCAAGGCTGGCGCGACGGCAACCGCGGTTTGTTCGGTTTCGGACGCGCCGCCCATGTTGCTCATGTGCCTCAATCGCCGCAGCCAGACCAATCCGGTTGTGGTGGAGAACGGCGTATTTTGCGTCAACACGTTGGGAGACGGCGGCGCGGAGATAGCCGACATATTCGCGGGCCGCACCGGCGTCGCAGGCGGCGATCGATTTGCCAGCGGAGATTGGCTGACGCTCTCGACCGGCAGCCCCGTACTGGTCTCGGCCGTGATCGCGTTCGATTGCCGCATCGTCGAGGTAAGATCGGTTGGCAGCCACAACGTATTCTTCGGTGCGGTCGAAACGGTGCGCCTCGGGCCCGGCGGTCCCGCGCTCGTTTACCACGATCGTGCTTACAAGCGAGTGTGACCCGTTTTCAGTTCGCGGCGAAATTTTGGCGGAAATTGGCGTCGATATTGCGCGAAATTCGCACGCGCATGCTCGTTTTGCGTCGCAACTTTCTGCGGTTCCATGCGTTGACGTCAGGGGGCAGCCCCGTCAATCCTTGAGGAGAGAGCGCATGAGCAACCCGAACCAACCAAAGCCGAACCAGCCGCAGCAAGGCAACCCGCGCCCGGATCAGCAGCAGGGTGGCGGCGGGCAAAAGCCCGGCCAGCAGCAGCAGGGTGGCGGCCAGCAGAAACCGGGTCAGCAGCCGGGTCCGGGTCAGCAGCCGGGTCAGGGCGGTCATCAAGGCGGCATGGATCGCTGAGCCCCGATCCCACGGACTTTCATCATGCATGGCCCCGCCGTCGGCGGGGCCATTATGCGTTGGATTGATGTGTATGGCGCCATCCAACGCGACGTGGACACGTTTTCTCCTCGAGCGAGCTGGCCTATGATTTTGCATGGCCACGGCTGCGCTGCCGCTCTTCCATCTCTACGGCGATCCGCCTGACGATCAGGCTTTCGACTTTATTCACATCGAGACGATTTCCTCGCGTTCCTCGATTCACGACTGGACGATCCGAGCTCACCGTCACCGCAACCTCTTCCAGATCCTATTGATCGAGCGCGGCGGCGGCGAAATGACCTTCGAAGCCGCCACGATTACCTTCGACGCGCCGTGCGCGATTCTCGTGCCGGCGACCATCGCGCACGGGTTTCGCTTCCGCCCGGCGCTCACCGACGGCTGGGTGATGACGTTCACCGAGGACGTTGCCGAGGCGATGGGCGATCGCCGCGGCGAAGCGCTCGCACGCCTCAAAGGGCTCGCAGCCGAGCCGGTGGTGCCGCTCGGCGAGATCGAATGCGGCCGCCTGGCGAACCTGGCCGTGCAACTGCACGAGGAGCGGTTCCTCGCCCGCGCCGGCTTCCGCATCGCCATGCGCGGGCTGCTGGCGCTGATCGCGGTCGAGGTGGCGCGCCTTGCGGCCGGCCGCGCGCGCGGCAGCACCGAGGCGATCGCGCTCGAGCCGACCGGCGCCACCGTCGACGCGCTGCGCAAGCTCGTCGAGGAGCACTTCCACAAGGAGCGTCAACTTGCCTTCTACGCCGACAAGCTCGCAATGACGGTCGATCGCCTCAACGATCACGTCAGGCGCGCAACCGGCGTCACCGCCGGCCATCTGATCCGCCAGCGCGTGCTCACCGAAGCCAAGCGCCAGCTTGTATTCACCAGCCAGCCGATCCACGAGATCGCCTACGATCTCGCGTTCTCCGATCCATCCCACTTCGCCCGCTTTTTCCGCAAGCAGACCGGCACCACGCCGCACGAATTTCGAGCGGCACGGGGAGGGTAGGGCAAAGCGCCTGAGCTCCTCGAAATCACGCGCGGCCGGCCTTCGGTTGCGCGGCCCGTGCGCCAAGGGGGAATGGAACTGGTACCGAGGAAATTGCGCCTACTGGCACTTTCAGCCGCATCATTCCCGGCGTTAGCTAGACTCTCGGCGTGAGCTAGCCTTGCGGCGATTTGCGTGACGTACGTCCATGGCGGCCGCGGAAGTCAAGCTGAGGACGCCAACTGCGACAAGGAGAGCTGACAGTGCGGCAGAACGAGTTCTGGTCACGTGTGTTCACTTTCGTGCCCACCGCAACGAAGAATGACGGGGAGGAGATCGACGAGAAACGATTCCTGCAGGCGATCGACTTTCAAATCGATAATGGTGTCGACGGTATATGCATCTTCGGCAGCACCGGCGGCAACGGCTCCTTCAGCGATGAAGAAATGAAGACGGCAACTACAATTGCGGCCAAACATATCAATGGTCGTGTTCCCTTGGTTGCCGGCACTGGCGCGCGCACTACGACGGCGTGCATCGCGCTCTCCAAGCACGCCGAGCACGTCGGCTGCGATGGCGTCATGGTGCTGCCGGTTTCCTATTGGCCGCTGACGCCTGATGAGGTTTTCGATCACTACGAACGCGTCTCGAGAGCGATCAAGATACCGATCTGCGTCTACAACAATCCCTGGACCACCGGCGTCGACATGAAGCCCGAGTTCCTGGCGAAACTGGCCAAGCTCGACAACGTCAGTTGCATCAAGGAAAGCACCGGTGACCTCACGCGAATCACCGCCATCAGATTGTTGACCAAGGACCAAGTCACGCTGATCGCCGGCTGGGAGTCCAGCAGCCTTCAGGCCTTCATGGCCGGCGCGAGCGGGTGGGCTCCGGTCTGCACGAATTTCGTGCCCGGCGATGCGATGCGGTTTTTCTCCGCCGCGGTGCAAAAGCGCGATGCGTCGGCGGCGCAGACCATCTGGGACAAGCTGTTTCCAGTTTGCGATTTCATCTGCGCGAAGTCTCACATTCGCGTGGCGCATACGGGTCTCGACATTCTCGGGCGTCCCGTCGGCCCTCCCCGCCGCCCGTTGCGCATGCTCAACGCCGAAGATCGCTCGAAGCTCAAGTCCGTGCTGGACCATGTCGGCGCAAAAAACGGTTGACATCGGGCCGCGCACAGGAGGCCGAGTGCGCGCGTGACCTCGATGCCGCTGCGGCCATCGCAATCATAGGTTTTCTCCGGTGATCCGCCGGACCGCCGCATTGTCGCGCGCCTGCGCGAGATCGCCGGCAAATACGATTTCGCCGCGCTCGATCACATAGAGACGGTTGGAATATTCCGGTACGTGCTGCAATTCCGATTCCGCGATGAGAATCGTTCGTCCGAATCTGACGATCTCCCGAATGGATTCCTTGATGCTTGGGATCACTGTCGGCGACAGGCCTTCAAACGGCTCGTCCAGGAGCAACAAACGCGCATCGAGCGCCAGTGTGCGGGCAATCGACAGCATCTTGCGTTCGCCGCCGGACAAGTGCGTTCCCGGGCGCGTCATGTAGCGCCGAAGTTGCGGAAAGACCTGGTACGCCAGACGAATGCGGTCCTCCGCGGAGCGTTCAGTTCGCCGCGTCCAAGTCGGCATTTCGATGTTTTCTCCGACCGAAAGCTCCGCGAACACTTCGCTGGTCTCGGGCGCATAACCGATACCGAGACGCGCCCGCTGGAGCGTCGACAGACCGGCGAGATCATTGCCGCCAAGTCGAATGACTCCCTTTTTGGGCCGCAGGTAGCCCATGATGGTCCGCAAGGTGGTTGTCTTGCCGGCGCCGTTGCGCCCAACGAGGCAAACAAGTTCGCCGGCGGCTACCTCAAAGGCCACGTTGCGGAGGATTTCGCTGTTTTGAATCTCGACGTTGAGATTCTCGACCTCAAGCATGGTCGTACTGCCTTCCAACGATGGTGGCCATGACATCGGCGCGAGCACGAATGGATGCGGGGCTTCCGTCCGCGAGAATTCGCCCGTTATGAACTGCAATGATCCGATTGGAATAGCCGAACACGATGTCCATGTCGTGCTCGATCTGGATGATGGCCTTGATTCCCATCTGCCTCGCCGCTTGAACGAGGACACGCATGATCGTCGATTTGTCGGCGGTGCTCACACCGCTTGTCGGCTCGTCGAGCAGAATGATCTCCGGACTGAGCGCAAACGCGCTGGCGACATCCAGCAGCTTCTTGTCGCCTTGCGACAGGATTTTCGCCGGCTGATCCAGTTTGCCGGAAAATCCAAAGATAGCGCCGACGCGCTCGACAATCTCCCACACGGGCCGATTGCGCGCAGTGCTGGAAAAAAACCGTTCCCCGTGACGGAGATGAGAGATGGCCGCCACCGCGATGGTTTCACCGACGCTCAATTCGGGAAAGATGTTGACGAGCTGGAACGAGCGCGCCATGCCCAGGCGGGCAAGGCGCACGGCGCCGAGATTGACGACATTGTATCCCTTGAAGGTCACGTTTCCGGCGGTCGGCCGCACCAGCCCCGTCAGCACGTTGACCAGCGTGGTCTTTCCGGCGCCATTCGGTCCGATGATGGATACATGCTCGCCGTCGTTGATCGTCAAAGTCACGTCGTCGAGCGCGCAAAAGCCGCCGTAGAGTTTCCGCACGTTTTGCGCCTGCAATAACGTCACGTTGACCACCACCGGCCCCGGTCGACGGCGGCCATCAGACCATTGGGAAAGAAGATGACAATCATCACGAGGATGACACCAAAGGTGAGCCGCCAATATTCGGTGAAGGACATGAGCTGATCCTGAAAGAAAATGAATACGACGGCGCCCAGCAAGGGTCCCAGGAAATTGGTGTAGCCGCCAAGCAGCAGCATGAAGATGAGATTTCCCGATTGCACCCAATAGGCGATCGTCGGATCAGCGAGCCCCACGGGGATAGCGATAATGACGCCGCCCAACACGCCGTAGACTGCGGCGATGACGAACGCGACGAGCCGATAGCGCTTGACGTTGACGCCAAGGTACTCGGCCTTTTGCTGGTTTTCACGAATCGCCCGCAATTGCAGACCGAGCGAAGAACCCGTCAGGCAGCGCATGAGAGCCGTGAGCAACACGAGCAAGGCGAACACGTAATAGTACAGCGGGCCCGTCAGCACCGATAAGGTATCGAGGCCGGACAGATCCCACGCCGTCAGAGTCGGAACCTTGATCCGGATTCCTTCGTCACCGCCGGTGAGATGATAGAATTTGAACAGAAACGAATAGAGCAGCATGCTGAATGCGAGAGTGAGCATCGCGAAATAGATCTTCACGTAGCGTATGCAGAGCAGGCCGATCGGAACAGCGACGGTCGCTCCGATTGCGACCGCAACCAGAAGAATCAGCTCGAAATTCGTGATCCTTGTCGACGTCATGTACCCGGCCGTGTAGGCGCCGATGGCCAGAAACATGGCGTGCCCGAGCGACAACAGACCCGTGTAGCCAAATAGGAGATTGAGACCGAGCAACGCGATCGCGTATCCCATCGCGGAGAACATCAGGATGACGTAGTGCGGTCCCGCGATGAAGGGGAAAAGGAAAATAACCAAAAACAACAAAGCAGGCAGCGCCAAAGCCCGTTTCAAAGTTCCTGCGCTGGCTGTCCTGGCGGCGATCGGTGCCGTCGAGGTTGTCATGCAGTCCTCGCGAGAAGACCCTGCGGGCGTACGATGAGTACCGTTATGACGATTACGTAAATGGCGAGCAGCTCGAACTCGGGGTAAAGCCATATTGCCGCGGATCGGACGAACCCGACGATGAGCGCACCGATCAGGGCGCCGGGCATGCTTCCGAGCCCGCCGATAATGACAACCGCGAAAGCGTCGACGATCAGTTCCACTCCCATGTCGATCGATGCCGCACCCGCCGGCACGACGAGCGCTCCGCCGACGGTTCCCAGCGCAACGCCGAGGGTGAAGACGGCCATGTAAACCTTCGACACGTCGACGCAGAGCGCTTCGCTCATCTGTTTGTTTTCGGCCGTCGCGCGCACGATGCGGCCGAAACGCGTCCGTCTGAGCATCCAACCGAATGCGGCACTGATGAGCGCGGCGGCCGCAATGACGATCAGATTGTAGTTCGGGATCGCCAAATCGCTCGCGATACGCAGCTCGCCGAAGGCGAAATAAACATTGATCGTCTGGAGCGGCACTGCTCCCCAAATGAGCCGAATGGCGTCCTCAAAGATCAACACAAGCGCAAACGTCAGGAGAATCTGGAAGTGCTCGTCGCGATCGTAGATCAGCCTGAGCAAACGCTCGACCGACGGCCCAAGCACGATTGCAAGCAGGAGCCCGCTGCCGACGAGAATGGGAATATATGCGATTGCAGGGACTTCAAAGGCCGCAGCCCAAGCCAACGCGGAAATTCCAAAATACGCCCCCAATGCATAGAATGAACCGCAGGCGAGGTTCACGATCTTCTGCACGCCGAACACGATCTGCAGCCCGGCCGCAACGAGAAAAAGAACGGCGGCGTGAAACACGCCGCCGACCAAGATGTTGGCGCTCGCGAGCAACCTCAACTCCTCATCAAGATAGATTGGGGAACTGCTTCGCCTGGATCCATTTGAAGAAGTCGGCGCCCGCCGGCTTTTGATAGTCGCGCGTGTTCAAGGTCTCCACCGGCGAAATCGTCACGATGTCGTATGGGTTGTTGTGCGTCGTGAACCCCATGTAAAAATTGCAGTCGGGGATGTGGTCCGGCCGATAACTGAATGTCCCGCCCAGCGATTCGACCGAGATGCCCTCGATCGCTTTGATGATGTCGTCTTTGGATGGCCATTTGCCGGACGTTTGCTTGGCAGCCTTCTCGACCCCAGCCTTCCAGGACTCGACGGCAGAATACGCGCGGTCCGCCTCGAAGTGAGGAAACAAGCCCGTCTTGCCCTTGTAGTATGCGACGAACTCTTTGAGCAACGGCGATGCATTTGGCGCTTCGAAATACATGGAATTGTGCCCGAGAATCATGCCCTCGGGGGTGTACTGCTTTTTCATTTCGTTGAGCTGAAAGCCCCCGGCCGGCATGACGAGCTTCGAAGCGCCTGTGAGCCCGGCGGCGTGCGCCTGCTTCACGAAGATGAAGGCATCCGTGAACAGTAGCGACGACATGATCAGGTCGGGCTTGGCTTGCTGCAACGATGCAACGAAGGTGGTCAGATCGGTCGTTCCAACCTTGACCCACAAGTCCGCAACCGGAGTGACGCCCATGTCGTACTTCTTCATCATGGCCATGAACGTTTCCCACATGTTTCGGCCATATGAGTAGTCGGTGCCAAGATTCGCTACGGTTTTGATTTTTCCCTTGAAGTGCTTCACGGTCAGGAGCGAGGCCATCAGGCCCTCGACCTCGTTGTCCGTGCTGCGGAATGAATATTTCGGATTCGGTAACGTCTCCTCGACGTCCTTCTGGGTAGTCGCATCCCATGACATCCAGATCGTCTTCAACTCTTCGGCGATAGGGCCGACCGACAGGCCGCTGCCTGTGGAGATCAATCCAGTCACCATCTCCACGTTGTCGCGCAAAGCGAGTTTACGGAATCTCTCAGCCGTCTCCTTCGGATTGCCCTCTTCTTCGACAACAAGTTCGACTTTGCGGCCAAGAATGCCGCCGGCCTTATTCACGCCGTCGGCCCACCACTGCACCGTGGCGAGCGCGCACTCGCCGATGCTCGCAAGCACGCCGGATCTCGCGGCCAAAACGCCGATCTTCACCGGCGGTGACTGTGCAAATGCCGGCGCGCCTGCGAACGAACCTAGGGCAAACGCCCCGCCGGAAAGTTTCAGGAAGTTTCTGCGGCTCTGTGCTGACATGTCGTTCTCCCTCTTGTGCCCTCAACTATTTGTCCGCCTCGACGCCGCCGTCGCGTGGTGCATGGCAATCACGACGCCACGGGCGCGCCTCTGCGGTGGGCTCTTCTGCAATATTGCCACTTACTCGGCAGCCTGTCCCTGCGCCTGGGCTCCCAGAACGCCCAACGACTGCAACACTGAGATCAGCTGAGTCCTATGTTCCGCATCCAGCATGCGCAGCGGACGCCGCGGTGGTCCGACCGAGCGACCCATAAGCTCGAGCGCCGTATGCACCACGCGGATGTAGCCGGTGTCGCCCATCAGCTTGCAAATAGGGAACATCCGGTCGAACAGTATCTGCGCGGCGGCCAAATCCTTGTTCTCGACGCAGAGTTCGAAGAGCTGGGCGCACTCCCGCGGCAGCACGTTTGCCAGTCCCGGACACCAACCATCCGCGCCCGCCGCGAAGCCTTGCAGCGTGATCGGCTCCCAGCCGTGGAATACCGTCATCTTTCCCTTGGTAAGCATGCGGATCTGAGTAATCCGCGACAAATCGCCGGAACTCTCCTTGACTCCCTGGATGTTCTCGATTTCGGCCAAACGCGCAAGCAGCGGCGGCTTGATGTCCACGCCGGTCGTGCCGGGATTGTTGTAAACGATAACGGGAATCTTAATCGCCTTTGCGATGCGACTATAATGTTCGTAGACCTCGTTGTCGGTGAGCGGCCAATACGTGATGGGAACCACGATCACCGCGTCGGCACCGACGTCTTCGGCGAAGCGCGACATTCGAACGGCCTCGTCCGTCGTGATCGATCCAGTGCCGGCCATGACCGGGAGGCGGCCGTTGACGTGCTTGACCGTGACTCGGATGAGCTCTTCGCGCTCTTTTTCCGAGAAGGAGCCGTTCGAACCCGTGCTCCCCAGCACGGCGATGCCATGCACACCATTTTCGGTTTGCCAGTCCAAATGCGAACGCAAGCGATCAAGATCGATGGTGGCGCCGTCGTCTCGCATCGGCGTCGCGGTAAACGAGAACACCCCGCGCAATCGCTTTTTAGCCATGGGTCACTCCCTCTCGAACGTACTTCCGCCGGCTCTAGCTGCGGTCTCGGCTTGCGTGCAGGCGTTGCGTTGGCGCAAGCGAGTGCTCCCCCGGTTTCGCATCGCCTTCAAACGTGCGGTAGGAGCCAGTTGTCACACCGGGTCACAAGGAATAGTAGTTCCACTTCTACGAAAAGGGCCGGAAAACGAAAAAAGGACGGTACCAGTCGCGGAGGGACATCGATGCTGCGGCGCAAGACTAGGGGCTCCAATTCCACGCAACCGGCGTTGGCCCCCGTCCCCGCCGAGAACACCGACCATCTCTCGTCGCCAGCAGCGGCACGCGGACCGTCCGCAGTGCAAATTCCAATTCAGATCGATCTTGCTTGCGACCGCGCGCTGCACGAGCAAATCGGCGAGCAAATCCGCTTCTTGATCAGCGGCGGCAAGTTGCGGCCGGGTTGTTATATTCCCAGTACCCGCCAGCTGGCCGAGCATCTCGGTGTCTCCAGAAATACGGTGCTGTTGGCATACCAGCGCCTCGCCAGCGAAGGCTACATCGACGCGACAAAGGGTTCGCATACCTATGTCAGTGCCGCGCATGCGATGTCGGTGGTACCGCGGGCGGATTTGCGAAGCCCCTCGCCGGCGTGGAGTGCGGCAATCCGTCGCCCGCCGATTCTTTTTTTTGGCGAAGCCCAGAGATTGGTTCATTTGGGTCGAAAGCCGCTGTTTGATTTTTTCGTGGGCCGGCCCTGCCCGAAGTGTTTTCCGCGCCAAGCGTGGCGGCGACTCCTGCTGCAGCGCCTCGCCTCCGCAGGCTCATCGCTTTCCGAATATCAGCATCCCGCCGGCCTCCTCGAACTCAGGCACGCCATTGCGGAGCATTTGGGCCCGGCCCGCGGCATGAATGTTCGCGCTGCGCAAGTCATCATCGTGAATGGAATACAAGAGGCTCTCAACATCATCGCTCGGCTGTTCGTCAAACCGGGAACGCCGGTGGCAATCGAAAATCCATGCTACCGCGGGGCGCTCTCGACGTTTGAAAGCTACGGGGCTGAGATGATACCCGTGCCGGTTGATGAAGACGGAATCCGGGTCGATCGTCTTCCCGAGCGCGTCGTCAGTCTGATCTACGTAACGCCGTCGCATCAGTTCCCCACGGGGGAAACGTTGACATTCGAGCGGCGCGTCCAGCTGCTGAACTGGGCTACGCGCGTCGGCGCCTATGTCGTCGAGGACGACTACGACAGCGATTTCCGATTCGATGGACCTCCGCTGACAGCCGTGGCGGGCCTGGATAGCTCCGCAGCCGTCATTTACCTCGGGACATTCTCGAAATCGATCGGCGCTGGGCTCAGGGTTGGTTACCTCGTCGTTCCGGTGGAACTCGCCGAGACTGCCATCACGGTCAAAGCGATCTTGAACGCCGGGCAGAGCTGGTTGGATCAAGCCGTGCTCGCCGAGTTTCTCTCGAGCGGAGCCTTTGCCCGCCATCTCAAGCAGGTCAGGATGGTCTATCGCTCCCGCCGCGATTGCATTTTGAGCGCGCTTCGCGAGCATTTCGGCGACGTGAACGTATCGGGGCACAATGGCGGCATGCACATCATGTGGCATCTGCCGGCGCGGCTTCCGCATGCAACCGTCGTCGAGGCCACGGCGTTGAACCATGGCGTCGGCATCTACGCCTTGCGATCGGCGGTCGCCTACGACTTTGGCAAGACGCCCTACAGCGAGCGCTCGCTCGTGCTCGGCTACGCCGCGCTGCAGGAGAAGCAAATTCGCGAGGGGATCAGCCGAATCGCGGCAGCGCTGAAGTAGGCGCCCCGCACGCGCGCGGACGTATTCGCTAAAGCGGCGCGGGCCGTGGCCGGCCCGGCAGGAGCGGGATGCGGGCGCGGGCCCAAACCAGGTCGGGTCTAGGCCGCCGTTTTTGCGCTTGCAGGTTTGCGGTCCCCCGCCTCTTTGATCGGCGCGTCGTGCGTGATGTCCTTGAACACGGCAAAGCTGTCGGGCGTTTCCGGCATCCTGGGGAAGTGGAAGCCGCACTGCGAACATGGTTGGGCAAGCGCATGCTGCTCCTGATCCAATTCGTACGGCTTGTCCTGGGCGTGCCCGCAGCACGGACAGACGCGGATAAGGCGGGTGCTCTTGAGCTCGAAATTGGTGATGATGTCTTCCATGATCGCACCTGAACGGACCGCCCACTGCTTGGCGTGCTTGTGGTAGGTGTTCATGTGCCAGTCCTTGAGCGCGTCGAAGCTGGTCCAGAAGCTGACTTCATTGTGCCAGGTCGGGTCGTCCGGGTGCGTCCACCAGGTCAGGTGCAAAAAGCCGGGCAGGGTCTTGAGATGGTGCCGTACGCCCGCGAAGATGAGCTTGAATTGCTCGTAGTCGCCGGCGCTCCTGAATCTCACGCGTTGCATGCTCTGATAGATGGCCATGATATCGTTCTCCCCACGGATGGCGCGGGCGGGGGGCCGGTCGCGCATAGCGTGCAATCTTCGGTCCCGACGGGCGGAGCAAAAGAGCCAGTTGGCGAAAATCTGATGGAACCAGCGCGCTGCTGCCGTGGGCGGCGCCACGCGCCTGGAGAAGCCGCCTCGGCTTGACCAACGCGACGCATCCTATCTAACATACGACAAGTATATCAGATCACGTTGCTCGTCGGGCTGGCCATGGCAAAGAACGAAGCGAGGGCGCGCGCTTTGTCCGGACCGTCTGGCGTTGCGGGCAAAGCCGCCGCCGACGGCGAAAAAAAGCGCGAAAAGCGGACCATCACGGAAATCCGGGAGTCGAAGAGGACCGGAGAAAAGATGGTCTACATGTCGGTGCCCGACTACACCTCGGCCAAATGGGCCGAGATGGCGGGGGTCGACGTCGCGGTCGTCGGCGACAGTCTTGCGATGGTCGCGCACGGACACCCAAACACAATTCCCGCCTCGATGGACATGATGATCATGCACGCGCAGGCCGTTCGGCGCGGAGCCCCGAATACTTTCGTTCTGGGATGCATGCCTTACCAGAGCTACAACACGATCGACCGCGCGCTGGTGAACGCCACGCGCTTCATGCAGGAGGCGCTGTCGGACGCGGTGAAGCCGCAGGGCGGCAAGTCGCAAGCGCACATCCTGCGGGCGCTCGTCGATGCCGGCATTCCGACGGCCTCGCACATCGGCCTTACGCCTCACACGATCGCGATGTTCGGGGGATTTAAGATCCAGGGTCGCCGGGCCGAGGCTGCGATGAAGATTCTGGAGGATGCGCTCGCGATCGAAGACGCCGGATGTTTCATGCTCGAATTCGAAGCTGTGCCGGCGAAGATCGCCAAGTTGATTTCCGAACAGCTGACGATCCCCACGATCGGAATCGGCGCCGGCGCGGGCACCGACGGCCAGATTCTTCTCTGTTACGACCTGCTCGGCGTGTTTACCGATTTCAAGCCGAAATTCACCAAACGCTATGCCAAGCTGACCGAGGTCGCGGTTGCGGGCGTGAGGCAATATGTCGAGGAGGTCAAGCAAGGCATTTTTCCCGACGACGATCATTCCTACACGGTCGACGACGCCGAATACGAGAAGTTTGCGGCAATGGTCGCCAAGCGTCGTCAGGTTTAGGGCGGATTTGCCGAGGTCGCGATGACGAGGCATGCGCCCACGAGCAAAGTGAAGACCGTATCGGCTCCTGAGCGACCGGAAACTCTGACCGAGCAGGCTTACAAGCAGATCGAGGAACTCATCGTCACGCTGCGGCTCAAGCCCGGGCACGTCCTGTCGGAGCAATCGCTTTCGGCGTCGCTCGGGATCGGGCGCACACCGATCCGGGAAGCGCTGCAAAAGCTTGCGCTCGAGGGTCTCGTCACCATCCTGCCGCGCAAGGGAATTCTGGTCTCGGAGATCAATCCGCACAGCCAGCTTCGCGTGCTGGAGGCGCGGCGGGAAATTGAACGACTCCTGAGCCGCGCCAGTGCCGAGCGCGCGACCGAGGAGGAAAAGCAACGCTTCCTGGCCATCGCGCGTGGAATGGAAAAGGCCGCGCGGACGAACAACGACATCGTCTTCATGCGTCTCGACCGGGAGCTCAATCAACTGATTGTCGACGCGGCGCGAAACGATTATGCGGCGCGCGCGATGAAGTTCCTGCAAGGTCTGTCGCGGCGCTTTTGGTACATGCATTACCGCATGACCGCTGATTTACCCCTTTGTGCCAGGCTCCACGCCAATCAGGCGCTGGCGATCGGCCGCGGGGATGCGAAAGGCGCCGCGCAGGCAACGGATCGCTTGATGGACTACGTCGAGAGCTTCACGCGTGCGACCGTACAATCCCGATAGACATACGCCGCGACAGAGTCGAGCCGGGGATCGCACTGATGGCTTCCACATCGAAGGTCTACGAAGGCAGGCGTACCATCGACGGCCTCGTTGTAACCGTGGATGGCAATCGTCTAGACGAACATTACGACGTCAAACGGTTCACGACGTTCGGATTCGAGTGGAGCTATGAAGGTGTGAGCCCGCAACAGCTTGCGCTGGCGATTCTGGTCGAACATCTGGGCGATAACCAGCGCGCCATCAAGCTCGTTGAACCCTTCATGAAGAACGTCGTCGCCAATCTAGACAACGACTGGCGCTTGACCGGCGGTGAAATCGACGAGGCGCTTGCGGCGCTGAAATGACGGGGCTGCCATGATGTCGGTCAGCGATTTTGGTCTTGAACGCGGGGACGGCCGCGTGATAGACTTGTGATATATTAGATCATGGATCTCAGAGGCCGTCGATGATCAGCCCGCGCCAGATCGCCTTCCGCAACGAATATCGGTCCCGAATCCTCGGCTGGTATGACGGTTATTTCCACATCTTTATCATCTATGCGATGGGGGCCGCCGCGTTTTACATCTACGTCGAGCACATTCACGACGTGACGCTGCTGGAATGGCTGACCGTCCCGCTGACGTTTTTTTTCACGAATGTTTTTGAATGGGCCGTCCACAAATTCATCATGCACCGGCCGGTCAACATCAAAGGCCTGCGCTCGATCTACGAACGACATACCCTCAATCATCATCAATTTTTTACCGACGAGGAAATGCGGTTTCGCGATCACAAGGACTGGCGGGTGACCGTCTTTCCGCCCTACGCGCTCGTGGTCTTCATCCTCATGTCTCTGCCGTTGGCCATCATCCTCGGCAAGATTTTTACCTCGAATGTCGGTTGGCTTTTTATGTGCGTCACGACCGGCATGTATCTCGTCTACGAGTTCATGCATTTCTGCTGCCACGTCGAGGAAAATTGGTTCGTTCGGAACTGCCCCTTCGTCAATTCGCTGCGGCGGCATCACACCGCCCACCACAACGGGCGGCTGATGATGGAGGTCAATATGAATCTTACGTTTCCGATCGCCGACTGGCTGTTCGGCACCTCGGATCTCAACCGCGGCCTGCTGGGCCATCTCTTCAACGGCTATGACACGCGCCACCTCAAGCAAAAGTTACGCGGCACGCCCAAGCGTCCCGATGAGGCAGCCGCCGTTCCGGTCGGAAACTACTAGAGGGCCGGGGATCAGAGTGTGATGCCGCGCGAGTTCCACCTCGTCCACGATGCAGGTTGCTGACATGCCGGCCGACGTTAAAGCCATCGTGTCAATCATGACTCTGCTCGTTGCGGCAGGATTGGCCTACTGGGCTCGGTCGCCGATCCGTCCGGAGTTCTCCACGTTCGTCATGGTCACCGCGGTGTTCATGGTGATCGCCATGTGGATTTTTCCGGAAGCAGGGGTCAAGAAGGGCGACGTCAAAAAGTCTTCGAGTCCGTCAACATAAGCGATTGCCGGCCGATCACGATGCGCGATGCCGGGTTTGGCCCGCGCGCGGGTTCGTTCCCTGGAAATCGAACACGGGCTAGTGTCCCGATTCCGAAGTTCGCATCATTGTGCCGCAACCTCGTTTGCGAACTTCGGAATCGAAGGACACCGGCAACTTGTTGATCTAGTGTGGCTTTGGTTCAGAAGTCCGCATTTCGGACTCGCTGCAAAAATGATGCGGACTTCTGAACCGCCACACTAGAGCTCAAGCGGATTTCCCGAGCTCCTCGAGCACCTCGCCGGCCTGCCGAAAAGCGTGATTGCCCACCGGCACGCCGCAATAGACCGCCTGTTGCAGAATGATCTCCTTGATATCGTCGGGAGAGAAGCCGCCCTCGGCGAGCGCTGCGCGCACGTGCATGCGGAACTCTTCCCACCTCCCGATTGCCATCATGGTGCCGATGACGAGCACGCGGCGCGTGCGCTCGTCGAAATGCGGTCGCGTCCAGATCTCGCCCCAGGCGCAGCGGGTGATGAAGTCCTGCCACTCGGTGTTAAACGCATTCCTGTTGGCATCGGCGCGGTCGACCCAGGCATCGCCCAAAATCTTGCGGCGGGCGTTGGCGCCACGTCGGTAACGCTCCTCGTCGTTCATTGGGTTACGCTCCCGAAGGTCAGAGACCGGACTGATCACCGACTCCTGTCCAGTAGAAATTCCAGCACCGCATTCGTGTAGCCCTCCGCCTGCTCGACATTGGAAATATGCGCGGCGTCGAGCAGCGCGAGGCGCGCGCCCGGGATGTGGTTCTTGATGTACTCGTTCGCCTCGGGCGGCGTCGCCGGATCGTGCTTGCCGGCAATGACGAGGGTCGGCGCTTTGATCTTCGGCAACAGGTCGCGGTGATCCATGTCGCGCACCGCCTCGCCGCAGGCGATATAGCCTTCGAGCGGCGTCGCGGCGAACATCGCCTGCAACCACGCGACGGCCTCCGGCGAACGTTCGCGGAATCCCTTGGTGAACCAACGCTCCATGTTCGCTGGGGCGAACGCTGGAATGCCTTTCTCGCGCACGAGCTTGAGACGGTCGTTCCACGCGGTCTTGTCCGCAAAATAACTGGAGGTGTTGGTGAGCACGAGTCGCTCGATGCGCTCGGGCGCATTGGCGCCGAGCCATTGCCCGACCATGCCGCCCATCGAAAGGCCGCACCAGTTGATCCTGCTGAGATTGAGCGCGTCGAGCACGGCGAGCACGTCGCGGCCGAGGCGCTCCATGGTATAGGGGCCCTTGGGCACGCCGGATCGGCCGTGGCCGCGCCGGTCGTAGCGCACCAGGCGGAAGTGCTGCGCGAACGGCGCAACCTGGCGATCCCACATGTGCAGCGTGGTGCCGAGCGAATTCGATAGCATGAGCACGGGCGCGCGTTCCGGCCCCTCGACTTCGACGTAGATCGGGCAGCCGTCGGCGTTGATTGCAGGCATGGTGCGTCCCTCGACATTTCCGGGGCGTGACACCTTTATCCGCCTGCAAGCGAGACGCCAACCCCGAAGCCAAACCACGCAAGCCCAGTTGCGCGCCGTGGCGAAAGCGCTTTCCACGTTGGGCGCCGACGCTCTATATCAAGACGTCAAAATGACGGAGAAGGCCGATGGCCATGACGATGAATGGGCAAGTCCAGCTCGCTGCCAGCCGC
>WNFA01000963.1_pt1 | contig 24266 bp, 18 predicted proteins | sample 5400481 | NCBI WGS metagenome assembly WNFA01 (sample SAMN13153340, study PRJNA577476) | soil metagenome | isolation source: 120 cm saprolite under Douglas fir tree site 2 hole 1 replicate 2 | place: USA:California | collected 2015-04-18 | reverse complement strand
TTTCGTTTGCGACGCCTTCGGCTCCGCTCATCGCGCACATGCTTCCGTTGTCGGCATCACGCGCTTCGTCCACCAAGCCGCTGCGGGGCTGCTCATGGAAAAAGAGCTGGCCTACCTTGGCAAAGCCCTAACGAATCCCGCGCGTCCCTTCGTCGCCATTCTCGGCGGCGCCAAAGTCAGCGACAAAATCGAAGTCGTCGAAAACTTGATGAAAATTGCCGACGCCATGCTTATCGGCGGCGGCATGGCCTACACCTTCCTCAAAGCCGACGGCCAGCCCATCGGCAAATCGCTCGTCGAAAACGACAAACTGAACCTCGCGCGGCGTCTGCGTGAAGAAGCCCAAAAGAAGAAATTCGCGCTCCTGCTTCCCGTCGATCACGTCGTCGGCGCGGAATTCAAAGCGGACACCGCGACGCAAACCGTTTCCGTCTCCGCCACACCCGACGGCTGGATGGGCTTGGATATCGGTCCCAAGACCATCGAAGCCTATCGCCAGAAAATTGCCGCCGCAAAAACCATCGTCTGGAACGGCCCCATGGGCGTATTCGAGATGCCCGCGTTCACAAAAGGCACGCTCGAGATCGCCAAAGCCGTCGCTGCCGCTACAAGCGCCGGCGCTACTTCCATCGTCGGCGGCGGCGACTCCGTCGCAGCCGTTCACCAGTCCGGCCTCGCGGACGAAATCTCCCATATCTCCACCGGCGGCGGCGCTTCCCTCGAATTTCTCGCCGGACGCAAACTTCCCGGAGTCGAAGCCCTCACCAACAAATGAACATACAGACTCTTTCGCTCAAGTGGGACAGGCGTTCCTGCCTGTCCGCTTTGTCTTTGGAGGCACTGGCATGCGACGCCGCGTAATCGCCGGCAACTGGAAAATGTACAAAACGCTAGCGGAGACCCGCGCGTTTTTCTCGGCGTTCACACCACTGGTCGCAAACTCCAGGCACTGCGACATCATCATCGCGCCTCTTCACCGGCGAAGTCTCCGCCCCCATGCTCGCCGAGGCCGGCTGCCGCTACGTCATCATTGGCCACTCCGAGCGCCGCCAGCTCTTCCGTGAAACGGACGACAACGTCGCCAAGAAGACGCTGGTCGCGCTCGATTCCGGCCTGACTCCCATCGTTTGTTTAGGCGAAATGCAAGAAGACCGCGACGCCGGCCTGGCCGAAGAAGTTCTCCTCCGGCAATTCACCGGCGGCCCCGGCGCGTTGACCCCCGATGAGTTCTCCCGTATTCTGATTGCATACGAGCCGGTCTGGGCCATCGGTACGGGCCGTACGGCGACGCCGGAAATTGCGGGGACCGCTCACCGGTTTCTCCGGCGATGCGCGGGCGAGCAGTTTTCGGTACATCATGCCTCCGCCCTCCGGATTCTCTATGGCGGCAGCGTCAAGCCTGACAACATTCAGGGATTGATGGCCCAGGAAGAACTGGACGGCGCGCTTGTGGGCGGAGCGAGCCTGGATCCGAAGTCGTTCGCGACGATCGTAAATTTCAAGTAGAGGCCGGGTTTCAGCCCGGCGTCCACTCGAGCTCAATTGAGGTTCTGCAAATGGATACAAAAGCGGCAGTGAAATGGGCCATGGCCCTGCTCATCGGATTCGGCATCATCGTCCTCGGCTTCCGGTTTGCCGGCTGGCTGCTCACCGGTTTTTTCATTTTGAACTGTCTGGTGCTGATCATCGTCGTCTTGCTGCAGAGCGGCAAGGCCGCGGATCTCGCCGGTGCGTTCGGCGGCGCAGGCAGCCAAACTGCCTTTGGCCCCCGCGGCGCAGCCAACGTCCTCTCAAAAGCTACCACGTGGTGCGCCATCATGTTCATGCTCTGCGCCATGGCGCTCGTTCTGCGAACCGATAAGGCCGTAGGACAGGGCAGCTCGATCCTGCAAAAAGTCTCCCAACCAGCCCCAAAGCCGGCCCCGGTCACTCCGCCGATCACGCCAGCGACGACTCCTGCGACAACTCCTGGCACGCCGCAGCCGGCATCACAAACACCGGCTAGCTCGCAACCAACGACGCAACAGGCTCCAACAGCTTCGCAGCCCGCTCCGGCGCCGCCCAAGAAGCCATAACCCATCTTTGTAGCGGCGTCGGAATTTATCCCGACCCTGTCGGGACGTCGCCATCCTCGTTTTCTGGTTTTGTAGGGGCGCGCTTCGGCGCCCTTTCTTTCCTCATTTGACACCATTCCCCGTTGCCTTTACGATGGAAGACGACGCGGTCGTGGCGGAACTGGCAGACGCACTAGCTTGAGGTGCTAGCGCCGCAAGGCGTGGAGGTTCGAGTCCTCTCGACCGCACCAAAATTTCACCTTCGGCGAAATTTTGCCCTCAACAAAACCAACCGAACATTGTGCCCCACCGTGAAGGCTTCTTTTCCTCCCTTCTTGGCGATTGTACTACTCCCATAACAGTCTGGATTCTCACTCATCACGACAGAGGCAGATGCCTTATGTCCCCTTTGTGACAGACACTCGACTTCTCAAAGTGGTATCTCTAAATCTAAGGATCTTGGTTCCTCTCAGGCCTATTGCCGCCGCCATCCTCGATCTCAAAATGGGAATTCCTGGCAAGGAGAGAATTGCACATGAAGCTGCCACGGTTTAGCACTTTGCTCTTCGCGCTGACCAGCCTGGGAGTTCTAACGCCCCAAGGAACAGCCCAAACCACGGTCGCCTCAAGCACCTCTTCCATCGCCGATGACTCGCCCTTACCCACGATGAAACACGCGCAACCGGACCTGGTCTACCGGCGCCCGACGGAGAAAATGAAGCTGCGGTCCTACGCATTCGACGCGTTCGGCCCTTATCCAATCGCCCTAGCCACCCTGTTTGCAGGCCTCGATCAAGCACAGCGAAACCCGCCAGAGTGGGGGCAGGGGGCCGGAGCATTCGGCCAGCGATTCGGTTCTAATCTTGCGATTGCGGCAGTAACGACCACGACGCGCTACGCCTTGGCGGAAGCCTTCCGGGAAGACACCGTGTATTACCGCTGCGAGTGCAAAGGCTTCTTTCGACGCTTCAGGCATGCCATGATTTCGACGGTGACAGCGCGCCGTGGCGAGGATGGTCATCGCCGTTTGTCTTTCCCCTCGCTAGTTTCACCCTACGTGGGCGCGATGACGGCCTCGTATGGATGGTACCCGGGCCGCTACGGTCCCAAGGACGCCCTGCGCATGGGCAACTATACCCTCCTCGAGTTCGCGGGAGAAAACCTCGCCCTTGAATTCATCTATGGAGGCCCGCACACCCTATTTAGCCATCTTCATCGCCCGGCATTTTCGGGAACGGACGCAGCCAGCGCCCCGAAGCACTGAGCCAGAATTGTGAACCACGCTACGATTCCTCGCCGCTTGATCAGCACGGGCGCAAGCCAGGCTCCGTCACTGATGCCATCTACTCTTAGTTCCGTTTGGAATCTGCCCAATCGCTTCCTCGAGTGGTTCGGAGATCTCGGTCTATTTGCCTGGCAGGTGATGCGCGCCTCCGTGCGGCGCCCCTTTGAAGGCCGCGAGCTGATGCGCCAACTCGACGAGATAGGTTCCAAATCGCTGCCGCTGGTGGCCTTGGCTGGTGCCGCCATCGGTTTCGTCCTCGCCCTGGAAAGCCGCAGCAGCCTGGCTCGTTTCGGAGCCAAGTCCATGCTTCCCGCCGCGCTCATCTACTCGATCATCCACGAAACGGGCCCTATCGTAACCGGCCTGGTTGTCAGTGGTAGGGTAGGCGCCGGCATCGGCGCTGAGTTGGGCTCAATGAAAGTCACCGAGCAGATCGATGCCATCGAAGCCTCCGGCGTAAATCCTTACAAGTTCTTGGCTTTCACGCGCATTCTGGCTTGCATCCTGATGCTCCCGCTGCTGACTCTCGCCGCCGATTTCTGTGGTGTGCTCTTCGGCTGGATCGCGGAGACTTTGGTCGAACCGGTTTCCTTCCACAGATTTATCAATCAAGGTTTTGTCGGCGCGACCTTCAGCGATTTTCTCGCGCCCACTTTCAGAACCACAGTCTTCGGGCTGATTATCGGCATGGTCGGTTGCTTTCAGGGAATGCGCACGCAGGGCGGCACAGCCGGTGTGGGGCTCTCGGCCACGAGTTCCGTCGTCATATCTTCGCTCTTTGTCATTCTGGCCGACGTCTTTTTGGTGAAATTCATCCTGGTGTTCTTTTCATGATGAGCCCTGAGCAAGAAGTCCTGCTGGCTCCGGAAGAGAGTGGCATTACTTCGCCGATACAAAGCCCCGTTGGGAACAGTCCCGGCCCCGCGGTCGTCCTGCAAGGCCTACGTAAATCCTTCGGCAGCCAAGTCGTCTTGAAAGCCGTGGATCTGACCGTGGCGAGCGGCGAAACGTTGGCCGTCCTCGGACGCAGCGGTACCGGCAAGAGCGTCCTGCTCAAGCTCATCATCGGCCTGCAAAAGCCAGACTCGGGCTCGATTCAAATCCATGGCCAGGAGATTACCCGCCTCCCCCTCGATGCCATGAATGAGCTTAGGAAAAGAATGGGTTTTCTATTCCAGCACGCCGCGCTGTACGACTCCTTGACCGTCGAACAGAACGTGGCCTTCCCCTTGAAGCGCCATACTAAAATGACGGATTCGGAGCAGGGAGACCGCGTCAAGGAATTGCTCGCAGGCGTTGGCATGGAAGCCGATCTCCAGAAAATGCCGAGTGATCTTTCCGGCGGCATGCAGAAGCGCGTCGGGCTGGCGCGCGCGCTGGCTCTCGAGCCTGGCATCCTCTTGCTCGATGAGCCCACCGCGGGACTTGATCCCATCACCTCCGCTGAAATCGATGAGTTGATTCTCAAGTTGCAGGAGCAGCACGACATGGCATCCATTGTGGTCACTCATGACTTGCACAGCGCGAAAACCGTCGCGGATCGCATCGCGCTGCTCCACGAAGGCAACGTGCTGATCGAAGGCACGTTCAACGAGTTGGAGAAAAGCGATGACGAATTTGTCTCGGAATTTTTGAAGCGGGATTCATAGGGGGCGCATATGTCAAGACCGGCGAGGCTCGGAGCTTTTATCATTGCGACGCTGGCGATTCTGGCGGCGGGAATTTTCATGATCGGAAGCAAGCAGTATCTCTTCACCTCCACCTATCGTTTGAAGACGCAGTTCGCCACCGTAGTCGGCCTCGACCCCGGCGCGGATGTCCGCGTTGGTGGCGTGCATAGCGGCACCGTCCGCGGTATCGAGCTGCCGCACAAACCAACCGATAAAATCACTGTGCTGATGGATCTCCAGCGTTCGACGCACGACATCATCAAGCAGGACTCCATCGCTGCCATCGAGACCGAAGGCCTCCTCGGAAACGAATATGTATCCATTTCTTTTGGATCCACCCAGGCCCTGAACGTAAAGGATGACGACACCATCGCCAGCCAGCCTCCGCTCGTCATTGCCGACCTCATGAAGAAGGCCGACGGCATCCTGGACACCAGCCAGCAAGCCCTGAACAACGTCACCGTGGCCTCCGCGAATCTGGGTTCCATCACCGGAAAGATCAATCAAGGGCAGGGAACCATCGGCGCTTTGGTCAACGACAAAAAGATTTTCACCCAGCTCGACCAGACCACCGTCGGCTTGCGTGACACCGTCACTCACGCGCAAGCCGGAGTCGCTGCCTTCCAGGAAAACATGGACGCGATGAAGAAGAATGTCCTCTTGCGTGGCTATTTTAAGAAACGCGGCTACGAAAACACTGCTGATCTGGTGAAAAACGAAATTCCGCAGCTGCCGCAGACCACGCCCCAGAAAACCTTCACTTTCAACTCCAAGGAGCTCTTCGACAAACTGGACACCGCCAAACCAAAGAACCAGAAATCCTTGCGTGCCGCCGGCCAGTTTCTCGCCGACACGGAGTTTGGCGTCGCCGTCGTCGTCGTTTCAACGGGCGCTACCGGAGATACGCAAAAGGATTTGGTGTTGGCACGGGCTCGCGCCATGGTAGTGCGAGACTACCTCGTCGGCAATTTCTCCTTTGATGATGCGCAACTCAAGACCTTGGGACTCGGGAAAGGGAAGAGCACAGGCCCTGATTCCGGTTGGGGCACCGTCGAGATCATCATCTATCCCGCTGACACCGAGGCTCCAACACAAACTAGCGCCGTCAGTCGCCCGTAGATTTCAAAGTACTCAGGCGCTAGAAGCTAGCCTATAAATGAAAACCGTCAGGGCACGGCTTCAGCCGTGCCGAAGAGTTTCCCAAATTCAGGGGTCTCAACCCCTGAGGTTCGGAGTTTCGTGCATGAAAAACGCAGTGTCTGATCAAATTGCAAAAAATCCGACGCAATTCAATATTGCCGCCATTGCCAGGCTGGAAGAGGAAGCTTTGGATCGCCAGTCGCGTACTGAGCGCGAGAGCGATGCCATCGTAAAATTCATCGGCAGCCCCAAATTCCTTCTGCTGCACGTAATTTTGGTTGCTCTTTGGAGCGTCGTGAATCTCAACCTGATTCCCGGCGTGAAAGCTTTCGATCCTTTCCCCTTCGGCATCCTGGCGCTTTTCGTCGCCTCAGAGAGCGTGTTCCTCACCATCTTCGTGCTGATCAGCCAGAATCGCATGGCTCGCCAGGCAGAGCGGCGCTCTCATCTTGATCTTCAGGTCGGCATGCTCGCCGAGCAGGAGCTCACCATGATGCTCCAGATGCTGCAAAAGCTCTGTCAACACGCCGGCGTCGACGTGAAATCCGCAACCCAGCAAGTTCAAGGATTCAGCGAGACCACCGACGTCCATAAGCTCGCCAGCGAGCTCGAAGAAAAACTCCCCGAGCAGTAGTGTCCCGCCGCAGGACCAAAGGAAATTTCCGGAACAATTCCGCTGAGCCACTCGCCCGCCGGAACGCTATCACTCCCGAAAATCGTCCAACTCAATCGCGCCCTGAAACTAGTTCTGGTGCTCCCATCAGGGCAGCGCGATCTCCAACCGACGAAGCGGTTGGTTCAGCGTTCAGGTGAGACGTTTTACGCCAATCGACTTCGGTGATGTCCACGGACCCCTTGGCGCCGCTTGCAAGAACATAAGTCACGCTGCCTTGGTGGATGCGGTAATTCGCGACCTCATACACACTGCCCGGCTTAAGGGCGATCCACCTGGTCCGCGGCGGCTGTCGCATAGTTCCCGAATTAGGAGCCGATGGCTCTGTCTGTGCCAACGAAACCTCCGGAACCTCTACTTTATTCTCCTGCGCCGTTGTGTTCTGAGCGGCGTAGGTTACATCGGAGGCATTGCTTGCGGGCGTGTTGTCCGCCTCCGCCGGTTCAAACGATCGCTGTTTGTCGGGGGCCGGGGGCCGGTCAAAATGTTGCCGCCTATAGACCGGGCGCGGCGGCCGGTCGTATGAGGCGGGCCTTTCATAAGATTGAGCGGAAGCCACCAGCCGAGGCACTTGGATATCGTCCATTAGGCGCACGGTGATCTGCGATTCGCCTTTCAGCGTGGGCCGTGGGCCGCGGGCAGGCAGCATTATGATCTTCCAGGGCCACAGCGGAGGAATCATCCATTCTACTATGTCTCGCGTTTTGTGGCCGCGGCCCACGATGTCTCCGTGACGATCCACCTTATATCCCTTGGCAGCGATGACTTTGCTGGGAACGGGGATATCGGAACTAGGGAAGCCGATGCGGTCGAATTGCAGCTTGAGATAGCCCTTACCGACGAAGTGTCCGGGCTCCTTGTCCGCCTCAAGGTGTCCTCCGAGGTAGCTTCCCCGGGGAAAAACATTCTGTCCGAATTCCCGGAGGCTGCTCAAGTGGCAGACCACAGGATCACCAACTTCGGCAGTGGCTGAGGAAAAATTTGGCTCGTCGAGCGTGCATTTGAGCAGCGTCCCGGCGGGCACCAGGATGTCCTGCGCCTTCGTGCTTGCTTGGACTCCCAGAAACACCAACGAAAAAATCAAATACGCTGAAATTCGCCGCATGTGCTACCTCCCGGTTTGCGGGCCGGCATGCAAAATCGGAAGCTCCGGGACACGAGAAGAGTTTGCTGTGCCAGGCCCCAGCAAAGTTCGATTCGCGAAAGCTACTCTTTCCCTGGCCGCATAGCAATATGGATAATTTACATTACTTCAACAGAATCAACGGGTTACCCATGCACACTCAACCTTAAACCCCATGAACCCGCGGCCAGGAGAAAAGTTGCCGGGCGCCCTTGTTATCGAAGAAATCCTGCGCCCGGCCACACGCGCCCGACAACACGCGTCGTGCGCCTTTCCCTCGGCCAGCCTCGTGATAGACTCATCCCTTTCCCGCTCTAACCGTCGCAGCCGGCGCGGTAACCATCGGAGCTCAAACGGCCACGTATGGTTAAGTCCTCAGCGATCCTGGCTTGCATCATGGGGTGTGCAACGCTATTGGTCTCACTCACGTGCCACGGCCAATCCTCTGCAACCCCCGGCGTCCCCGAAAAAGTGCTCCTTGAAAAAGTGATTATTGACACCGACATCGGCGACGACGTCGATGACGCCTTCGCGCTAGCTCTAGCTTTGCGCAGCCCGGAACTGCAAATCCTCGGCATCACCACCACGTTCGGAGACACCGAAACCCGCGCAAAGCTCGTCGATCGCTTCCTTGCCGAAGCAGGCCACGGGGAGATCCCAGTGGCAGCGGGTGCGCCCACCGTGAGTAAAGGCACGTTCACCCAACGCCGCTACGCCGAAGGCGGCCACTATGCGAGGCCATCTCATCCCGACGCTGTCGGCTTCTTCCTGGAACAGATTCGCCGCTATCCGGGCCAGGTCACCCTGATCGCCATCGGCCCATTGATGAATGTCGGCGCCGCCATCGACAGAGACGCGGCCACGTTCCGCAAGCTCAAGCGCGTGGTCATAATGGGCGGCTCCATCAAGCGCGGCTACGGCGATCTTGGCTACACGCCTCCCCGCCCTCCGCAACCCGAATGGAACATCCTGAATGACATTCCTTCCGCCCAAAAACTCTTTGCCTCGGGAGTGCCCCTCTTCGTCATGCCGCTCGATTCCACCCAATTGAAGCTCGACGAGGTCAAGCGCGCGTTCCTCTTCAGCCAGGGCACCCCGCTCACCGATGCCCTTACGTTGCTCTATCATCAATGGGGCCAGGAAACGCCGACCCTCTTCGACCCCATGACCATCGCCTTCCTCGTGAATCCCAGCCTCTGCCCCGTCCAACCCATGCACATTCGCGTCGACGACAAAGGTTTTACCCGCCCCGAATCGGGCCCGCCCAACGCACAAGTCTGTCTCGACTCCAGCCCCGACGCCTTCTTCCGTTTCATTCTACCCCGCCTCGCTTACTCTGAGCCTCGAAGGGCCGCACCATAATCTGGGGCCCGCCGAGCCTTGGCCGTCCAATTAGCCCTACAACCGGGACGACGGTAGATTCACCCACGCCGAGTTTTGGCAGGAAGATTCCAGGACCCCCGAAATGAACTGAACCCCCGCTACCCCGTCCTCCACTCCCGGCACCAGCAGCGACGCGGGCGCCGGAGCGCGCCCTGCGTTCCGTGCCGCAATCTGTTCCGCCAAGTCGGCATAAAGTTGAGCGAACGCCTCCAGATATCCTTCCGGATGCCCGGACGGGATGCGGCTTGCGTGCTTCGCGGACGCCGTCGCTCCAGCCCCAGCGCGGCTAATGGTAACCGGCGGCTTCCCATACGGAGTAAACCGCAAATAGTTCGGATTTTCCTGCCCCCACTCGATTCCCGCCTTCTCCCCATACACGCGTAACCGCAGATTGTTCTCGTTTCCCGCAGCCACCTGGCTCGCCCACAACATTCCTCGTGCCCCGCCCTCGAATCGCATGAGCACCTGCACGTTGTCGTCGAGCCGCCGCCCCGGCACGAAAATGGAAACCTCGGCAGCCACCTGATCGCATCTCAGTCCGGTCACAAAACACGCGAGGTTGTATGCGTGCGTTCCAATATCCCCAAGCGAGCCCGCAGGCCCGCTCTGCGCCGGATCCGTGCGCCACGCTGCTTGTTTCTGCCCAGTCGTCTCGAGTGCCGTGGTCAGCCAGTCCTGCGCGTACTCCACTTGCACCACGCGAATGAGGCCAAGTTCCCCGGCCTCGATCATCTCTCGCGCTTGCCGCACCAACGGATAGCCCGTGTAATTGTGCGTCAAGCCAAAGATGAGCCCGCTGCGCCGCACCATCTGCGCCAGCCCCACCGCATCTTCCACCGTCGTGGTCAGCGGCTTATCGCAGATGACATGAACGCCCGCCTCCAAAAACGCTTTTGCGGGCGCGAAATGAAGATGATTGGGTGTGACAATCGAGACTGCGTCAATCCGGTCCGGCCTCCTCGCTTCCGCCGCGGCCATTTCCGCAAAACTTCCGTAAGCTCGCTCCGCCGCGATATGCAGGTCACGAGCAGCGGCGCGGCTTCGCTCCGGATTGGAAGACAACGCCGCGGCAACCAGTTCGAAACGATCGTCGAGCCGCGCCGCAATGCGGTGCACCGCTCCAATGAAGGCGCCCGGTCCACCGCCAACCATTCCTAGCCGGAGGCGCCGGTTTACTGCATCAGTTGACTGTGTGTTCGCTGTCATGACCCTCGTCCCATTTCAATCCAGTCCTAACATCCGGCGATTGGCGCGTTGATCCGCGCCCGAACTTGCGAAGTCATCAAACGAGCTGCTTGCCGCCTGAATGATATGCCGCCGGATAAAAGGAGCCCCTTCCGCAGCTCCCTGCTCGCTGCTCTTGATGCAACACTCCCACTCCAGCACGGCCCATCCATCAAATCCATACTGCGTCAGCTTGGAAAATATGGCGCTGAAATCCACCTGACCATCTCCCGGCGAGCGAAACCGTCCTGCCCGGTTTACCCAGGACTGATAGCCGCCGTAAACGCCTTGCCGGCCTGTCGGACGAAACTCCGCATCCTTCACGTGAAACATTTTGATGCGCTCGTGGTAGAGATCCAGGAATTCCAGATAATCGAGCTGCTGCAGCACGAAATGACTCGGGTCAAACAGCACCTTGCACCGTGGATGATTTCCGGCACGCTCCAAAAACATTTCGAACGTGACCCCATCGTGCAAATCTTCGCCGGGATGGATCTCGAAGCACAGATCCACTCCCGCTTTGTCAAATGCATCCAGGATCGGACGCCAGCGCGCTGCCAGCTCTTCAAAAGCAGTTTCAATCAGCCCGGTGGGCCTTTGCGGCCACGGATACACGTACGGCCACGCTAGCGCCCCGGAGAATGTCACGTGCGTCGCGAGTCCCAGATTGGCGGACGCTCTCGCCGCGAGCATTAATTGTTCAACCGCCCAGGCTTGCCTCGCTTGCGGATTGCCCCTCATCTTTTCCGGCGCGAACCCATCGAAGGCCAGGTCATACGCGGGATGCACAGCCACCAACTGGCCTTGAAGATGCGTCGAAAGTTCGGTGATCTCCAGACCGTGCCCCGCCACCGTGCCGCGGATCTCATCGCAGTAAGCCTTGCTCTCCGCCGCCCGCTGCAAATCAAACAAGCGCGCATCCCAGCTCGGAATTTGCACGCCCTTGTAGCCGAGCTTGCCGGCCCACGCGGCAATGCTCTTCAAACTGTTGAACGGGGCCGCATCGCCTGCGAACTGCGCCAAGAAAATCGCCGGTCCTTTGATGGTTCTCATCATTCCCTCAACTCCACCCTGCATCCACGATGAAGTCCTGTGCCGTGCATTTTTCCGCCGCGTCCGAAGCCAGGAACAGCGCCATGTTCGCGATGTCGCTGGGAAGCACGCGCGTCTTCAAACATTGGCCGGCCATCACTTCCTTCTCGAACTCCGGCGTATACCACAATTTGATTTGCCGCTCGGTCCAGACCGCCCCGGGCGAAAGCGTGTTCACCCGTATGCCGAAGGGGCCAAGTTCTCGCGCCAGCACTCGCGTCAACCCGGTGATGGAAGCCTTGGCCACGTTGTATACCGGCAGGCCCGGTTGCTTGACCCTCCAAATAATGGAGCCAAGATTGATAATTGTGCCTCCGCCGAGCCGCTTCATTTGCGGCGCCACCGTTTGCGCCGCGAAAAACATATGCCGCACGTTCACCGCGATCCGCTCATCCCAATACGCAGGCGTGACCTGCTCTAGCTTGTGACGTTCGTCGTTCGCGGCATTATTGATGAGCACACCGATGTCGCCCAACCCGCTGCGAATTTTTTCGATAGCCGCTTGTAGCGCGGCAATGTCCCGGAGGTCGCAGGCGATGAAGAGTGGCGCCTTTCCCGTCTCTTTCTGAATCTCAGCAACCAACGCCCGGCTCGCTTCCTCCGCGATGTCCGCGAAACCCACGCGGGCCCCCTGCCCCGCGAACGCGCGCGTGAAGGCCGCACCAATACCGCTTCCTCCGCCGGTAATGAAGACCGTTTTGTCGGCGAGGCCCGAGTAGCTTGCCGGTCTGCCCGTATCCATATTTCTCAGCCGCCACGACTTCCGCGCGAGACGCTACTCTACCCATTTTCTATCTCAAAGCAAACGTCCACCAGGCCGGCATTGTGTAGAGGCCGGACTTCAGTCCGGCCCGCCTTCGGCTTCGCCCTTGCTAGTGTAGGGGCACGATACATCGTGCCCTTCCTGTATCGCGTCGTAATGGCATCTCGTCAGGGCACAGCTTCGACCGTGCCGAAGTGCTACGAATCTCGGGAGGGCACGGCTTTAGCCATGCCGTCAAGCCAGCCCGCCACCCACACCCGTCATTCCGAACGGAGCAGGCCGACTTGTTCTTCCCGTTTCGCTCCTGCGCGCTCTTCTCCATCCCGCACGTTTTTGCGGGATGAACCGGTCGGCCTGCGGATGTGAGGACCGCCGCCCCATCGCGCGTCCTTTGCGCGATGAATCTCTCCTCTCTTCTCCTCGCTCTTTCCATTTCTAGTTTCTGCTTTCTAGTTTCTAGTTTCTAGTTTCTAGTTTCGTTCTACTTTCTGCTTTCTAGTTTCTAGTTTCGCGTCTCTGCCCTCGCACCCAACGGAATGAAGAAACTCGCCGCCGCCATCGAACGGGCGGGTGGCCAACCTTCGATCCGCGACAACGCCCCGGCAGTTGTCCGGCAATCTAACTAATCAGGATTTGGCCGAGCGAAAACTTACTGCGGCTGTTTCCGCATTTCGTAGCTCGTTGTTGTATTGGCTTCCTTATTCTCATAAGTGGCGTGGATGGTTTTGCCGTCCGGTGCAACGGTCAAGCGTAAGACCCCAACAACTTTCCCGTCGCGTTTATTAGTTTGTTCCATGCAAAATTCGACGGCAGGGTGGAGAACCCTTAACGGGCCAAAACGTCCCGGGTGCCGCATCCCTTTGGATTCTGGTTCATCAAAGGGTGCGGGGTTTGACTTTAAGTCCGGCTATCCCACAGTATCCAAACCACTTACAAGTAATCCTTGACTGACTGTACCAATATGCTATAAGCCTTGCTGTAGTTGGCACAATCCTTCCGCCTGCCCGCGGTACCCCTGACGATCGTAGATCCCGATCTTGTCGGAATCGCAGATTCCGGCCCTGTCGGAATGGAAAGTGCCCTGCAAACCATGCCCGCCCGCCAGGTAGTCCTTCTAACTCCCTCAGAATCTTTAACCCCACCCAGTTACTTTCTCGCCGACACTTCGTCGGCGTAAGTCCTTTAGCGGCAACACTTACAAAAAACAGGGGGGAGGGGGTCCGCCCTTCGCGCCCCTTGCTCTCCATCACTCATCACTTGTCACTTTTTTTGTCCTCTCCTTTAAAACTCTTCCAAGTTCCGTATCCCGTAACTCCTTTACTTGCCACTCTTACGAAACCACCTCATCGCCGCCAAGACTATCCCGGCCACCGCTGCGCCCTCCGACTCTCCAACTCTTCGACTCTTAAACTCTTCAACTCTTGTACTATCCGACCGCACTTCCGCCGCTCTTGCCTTTTCCTCCCTAATGTATTCTATTTGTCCCGCCCGGGAGTTGTGTTCCAGAGCGCCTGGGAACGTGGTAGGAGCGTTCGAGATCCGCAGTCACGAGTCACCAGTCACGAATCACCAGTCACGGTTCACCGCTTTCATGGCCAACGACGACAGCGCTGCAAATCAAGCAGAAACGCCACAACCCGGCTTCCTGGCGCGGACTCTCTTCAGTACCGACCACAAAGTGATCGGGCTGAACTATCTCTGGCTCGCCCTGTTCAGCGTCTTTCTCGGCTTGGCGATGTCTCTGCTCATGCGCATCCATCTGGTGTGGCCCGCCGTGCGCCTTCCGTTTTTGTCCGGGTCCTCTCTGGAACGCTACGCTGCTCTCACCACATTCCACGGTTCGCTCATGGTCTTTCCTGTGTTGACCGCCGCGCCGCAGGCCGGCTTCGGCAACTATTTCCTGCCGCTGCAAATCGGCGCGCGGGAGATGGCTTTTCCCAAATTGAATCGGCTCTCCTTCTGGGCTACCGCCGCCTCGCTCCTCGGTCTGACCATCACGTTCTTGGCCGCCCCGGAAACGGGAATCACCCTCTGGATCGGCAGCGTCGCGCTCTTCTCCCTCGCCTCTCTCTGCAACGGCATCAATTTCAGCGTTACCACCATCGACCTGCGCGCCCGTGGCATGACCTTGCCGCGGCTCCCGCTCACCGTCTGGGCCTGGTTCATCAACGCAATTCTGAGCACATTGATTTTCAGCATTCTTCTTGCAGCGTCCGTCTGCTTGTTATCGGATCGCCTTTTGAGCACCCACTTTTTTCCGTCTTTGAATTTTCTTGCCGGTCAGCCGGCAAATTTTGTCGCGAATTTTCTTCCGGTGCTCTGGCAGCGGCTCTTCTGGTTTTTCGCCCAAGCCGAAGTCTATATCGCAATGCTTCCGTGCTTCGGACTCGTCACCCATCTCCTCTCCACGTTTTCCCGCAAGCCCGTTTGGATGGAACGCCTCGTGGTTCTGGCATTGTGCGGCGTGGGCGTCTTTGGCTTTTGCGTTTGGGGCCAGCACATGTTTGCCAGCGGCATGAACCCGTTTTCCCCCCTGGTCTTTTCGCTCCTGGCTTCCTCGCTCGGTCTGCCCGCCGCGATTCTGCTGATCAGTTGGCTGGGCACGCTCTGGAACGCGCGCCTTCAGCTCAACACCTCGATGTTGTTCGCCATCGGTTTCGTTTCGCTCTTCCTGGCGGGCGGAATTTCTGGAATTTTCCTCGCGGGACGCGACCTCGCCGCCGCGGCCGTCAGCGACGAATTCATTACCGGACATTTCCATCTGGTCATGGGCGTCGCCGCCACCTTCGCCATCCTTGGCGCACTGTTTTTCTGGTTTCCAAAACTCTTTGGCCGCCGCCTCAACGAGTCGCTCGGCAAGATTCATTTTTGGCTCACCTTCGCTGGCGTCTATCTCGTCTTCATGCCCATGCACTGGCTCGGTCTCCTTACCCACGCCAACCTCTACTCCGGCAGCCGCCTCGCCGCAATCTCAGCGATGGTCGCGCCCGTCCGCGCGTTCATCACCGTCGCCGCGATCCTCCTGGTCCTCGCGCAGGGAATTTTTCTCTTCAATTTTCTGTGGAGTCTCTTCCACGGTGAGAAAGTGGAAGAGCGCAATCCCTGGCGCGCGACCACTCTCGAATGGAGCGTCTCCTCTCCGCCGCCCGCCGGGGATTTTGGCCCCACCGGCCCGGTGGTGTATCGTGGAGCTTACGAATTCAGCGTGCCCGGCGTCGCCGAAGATTTCGTTCCCCAGCACCTGTCGCCCGAAGAGGTAGCAAAGGCGCGCTGATCGAGGCTCTGAAATCTCTCATGCCCGGCACAACCTCACCTCCGGAAATCGAACTGATCATCGAAGACATCGGCGGTGGCCGTGGAAATCCGCCCCCAGGCAGCGACGACGATGGCGACGGCGGAGGCGGGGACAACGACAATCGTGGTCGCAAACAATCTCCCTCGCCCAAGCGCTACTCCACGGCAATCACGATTGCTCTCGTCTCTATATTGATGTTCTTCATGGCCCTCGCGAGCGCGTTCATTGTTTTACGGCGCGGCAGCGACGTGTGGGTGACTATGCATCTGCCGCCAATTCTTTTGGCGAACACCCTGATTCTTCTCGCAAGCAGTTTCACTCTGGAAGTGGCGCGGCGCCGGCTCTCTCTCACGGATTCTTCCGGTTTCAGAAAGTTTTGGCTGCTTACCACGGGCTTGGGGATCTTATTTGTTGCAGGACAACTGATTGCGTGGCGGCAACTGGTCGCACAAGGCGTGTATATCGCCAGCAACCAGGCCAGCAGCTTTTTTTATATTTTCACGGGGGCCCACGCCGTCCACTTGCTGGGCGGCGTCGGCGCACTTCTCTACGTTTCCTTCCGCAGATCCGATCAGAAGAGAATTTCGCTCAGCCTTGCCGCGGAAATTGCTTCCTACTACTGGCACTTCATGGATGGACTTTGGGTTTTTCTTTTGGCGCTTCTTTACCTGGGAAAATGATGCGAATTCGCGGCGAAAAAACTTAACACTTCAAAAAATCGGCGATGGCCTCGACGACGCGCGCAATTTGCTCCTTGCGCAATTCGGGATACATCGGGAGCGACAGCACTTCTTGCGCGGCGCGCTCGGCGTGCGGGAAGTCGCCCGGCTTGTGACCGAGCGATGCGTAGAGCGGTTGCAGATGTAATGGATACGGATAATAGACGGTGCTTCCGATTTTTCGTTCGCTCAGAAATTGCTGCAGCGCATCGCGGCGCTCCACGCGAATCGTATATTGATGGAAGACGTGTTCGAATCCTTCCGGCGCTATCGGCGGCACCACGCCGGGAATTTGATTCAATAGACGCGTGTACTCGGCCGCGTTGGCTTGGCGCGCGCGCTGCCAATTCGAAAGATGGCGGAGCTTGACGCGCAGAATCGCCGCTTGCAATTCGTCCAAGCGGTTGTTCCAGCCCGGCTCGGTGCTGAAGTATTTCGCCGTCTGGCCGTGATTGCGCAGCGTTCGAATGCGCTCGGTGAGTTCCATTGAATTCGAAACGGCCATGCCCGCGTCGCCGTAAGCACCAAGATTCTTTGTAGGATAGAAGCTGAGGCACGCGGCATCGCCCAGCGATCCGGTCCGGCGGCCCTTGTAGGAACCGCCGATCGCCTGGGCATTGTCCTCAATCACCGGTAAGCGGCGGGCCTTCGCGAACGCCAGGATTGGATCCATATCCGCAGCGAGTCCATAAAGATGTACAACCACGATCGCGCGCGTGCGGGGTGTGACGCGGCGTTCCAGTTCAGCGGGATCGACGTTGTAGGTTTCCGGTCGAATGTCCGCGAAAATCGGTTTTGCTCCGAGGGCGCTCACGGCGCTGCCGGTGGCCACAAACGTGAACGGGGGAAGAAGCACTTCGTCACCGGCTTGCACAGCGCAGGCTCGCAAGGCCAAGACCAGCGCGTCGGTCCCGGAACCAACTCCCACACCATGGGCCACGCCGCATAGCCTGGCGATCTCCTGCTCCAGCGCGGCGCCTTCGGGGCCAAGGACAAACTGCTGGGAAGCCAAGACTTTTTCGATCGCCGCGCGAATTTCGGCGCCAATCGTGGCGTACTGCGCGGCGAGATCGAGTTGGGGCACCGATTCGAAAGAAGGGCTGGCGTGTGGATGCGTGCTCATAATTTCAAATGGACGGGCTCAAGTATACGTCAACGGGTTCGAATGGGGGTTTAGGAACACCCTGTGGCTATAATGCTGGTTTGCCGCGCAAACATGTTTGCCACTCGCACCAACTGGGACCTGACGCCGAACCGGCTCAGCGAAGCGCTAGCGGCGCATCGCGCCGCGGGGAAGCCGCTGCGCGATCTTACCGTTTCGAATCCCACGGAATGCGGTTTTTCGTATGACAGCAAAGCCATTCTGGAGGCGCTGAGCCATCCTGCGGCGCTCGGGTATGAACCAAATCCAAGGGGGTTAGAGAGCGCGCGCCGGGCTGTCGCCGAGTATTACGCGGCTCGGAACGAGGTGGTTTCCGTCGAAGATATTTTTCTCACGACCAGCACGAGTGAAGGATACTCGTATGCGTTTCGAACGCTCTGCAATCCTGGCGATGAAGTCCTGATTCCTTCACCGAGTTATCCGCTGTTCGATTTTCTGGCGGAGATTCAGGACGTCAAGCTGGTGAGATATCCTCTTCTTTACGATCAGGGGTGGCAGATCGATTTTCATGCATTAGAGCAGGCCATCACGGCGCGGACGCGTGCCGTCATCGTCGTTCATCCGAACAATCCAACAGGGCATTTCACGAAGGCGCCGGAGAGGATAAAGCTGAACGCCATCTGCAGCGCACACCAGATGGCGATTGTCGCCGATGAAGTGTTCCTTGATTTCGCGCTCGATGGAAATCGTGCTGCGAGCTTTGCCGCGAACTCCGGTGCGCTTACTTTCACGCTGAGTGGCCTCTCCAAGATCTCCGGCTTGCCACAAATGAAGGCTGCGTGGTTGTCCGTGAGCGGGTCGCAGGAACTGAAAAGGGAAGCGGTTGCGCGGCTCGAAGTGATTGCTGACACGTATCTCTCGCCGAACGCGCCGGTTCAATTGGCTATGCCGGCATTCCTCGAGCAACGTCACAGTTTCCAGGAGCAATTATTGTCGGGCGTCCGTGGAAATCTTGCGGAGCTGGATCGTCAGTTGGCCAGGCAGAAGGCATGCAGCCGGCTCGCCGTTGAGGGCGGCTGGTACGCAGTGCTGCGCGTCCCCGCGATTCGTTCCGATGAAGATCTAACCCTCGAACTTCTGACTTCCGGGAACGTTTCTGTTCATCCCGGTCATTTCTATGACTTTTCAACGGATGGGTTTCTGGTCGTTAGCCTGATCACTCCAGAAACAATTTTTGCGACGGGAATCACCACTATGTTGAAGCATCTCCGCTGAAAAACCTGTTCCTCTGAGACTTGGATGCGGGGGCAATTCGACTATAAGGATTTCTTTAGGCCTTCATAATCTGGTAGATGGAGGTCGATATACATACAGATTATGGAATAAACGTGATCTAAAGCACCAAAAACGGTACTAGTACCAACATACTAAATAAAGAAGTTAGCCGACTTTCAGCTAAAAAGTGAGATAAACCCTAGATTGGAAAGCACCTTGCATCGTTTTCTGCTGGACTTGTGGTGGTCCACCAGCTTTTCCATTCTCAATATGACCTTGACTGGAGCAAAGATATGACACGTTTCCTACGCGGAGGGTCCCTACTTCCTCTGTTATTGTCATTTGTAGTTATTCTGGGGCTGGCGTTCAGTTCGCTGATGATCCAACCGGCCAATGCCGACGAACTCTACGGTCGCATTCGCGGCGCAGCTTCCGACCCCACCGGTGCCGTTCTGCCGGGCGTGCAATTAAAGCTCACGAACACCGGCACGGGGACTACCGTTGAATTAGTCTCGGATTCTGACGGGAGCTTTACCTTCATTAACCTCAAGCCCGGCGAGTACAAACTCGCCGCAACAAAGGGCAGCTTCAAGACCTTTCAGGTTAGCGCCATCCGGGTCGAACCGAACCAAATCTACGTGCAAAACGTCGTCATGGAGCTAGGTACGGTCAGCGAAACGATTGAAGTGGCTGCCAACGCCGCCCAGGTGGAACAGACGAGCATACAGCTGACTGCCACGATCAACAGCAAGACCATCACGGATCTCCCGCTGAACGGCCGCAATTGGGTCACCCTGCAGCAGACGCTGCCAGGGGTGGTTAATTCCGAAAGCCGTTTCACTAGCAGTTACTCCACCAACGGCAGCCAGGGACAGCAGAACAGCTACCTAATCAACGGCACGGACTACAACGACCTGCCGCTGAACACCCCGCTGGCTGCGCCGAGCCCCGACGCGATCGACGAAGTGAAAATGGTGACCAACACCATCAACCCCGAATACGGCCGTAACTCGGGCGCCATCCTGAACGCGATCACGAAGTCAGGAACCAACAAGTTCCACGGCACCGCGTTTGACTTCTATCGTGACACCTTCCTGAACACAAAGAACTTCTTTCAGAAGACGCCTTCGGTTTTCCACCAGAACCAATATGGCGGCACGGTGGGCGGCCCCATCATCAAGAACAAGACATTTTTCTTCTACAGCCAACAGAACACCCGCAACCGCACCACCCAGACGGGCGGTCTCGTGACCGTGTACACCCCAGCCCAACTCACTGGTGACTTCAGCGGAGTGAAGTCATCGATCAACGGGGTTTATAATACGACCACCAACACGATTACGAGAAATCCGAAGACATCACCGTTCCCCATGTTTGGGGATAGTGCTTCGACCTGCCCGGTATCAGGCGGCGTCATGTGTCCAGCGGGCACACGCTATGGCATCACCTACGACGCTGCAGGGAACATAATTTCCAATGGCTTGTTCAGCACGGGAGTTATTCCAACTCAGAATTTCAACCCGTTATCGGTCGCCTTGGTAAAACAGTTCGTGCCGCTGCCGAACTTCGGTACCAACCAGTACTCGTTCCAGCCGCTTTCTGCCGGCAAAACCAACCAATATCTAGGGCGCTTTGATCAGAACATTGGCCGAAACGATACGCTGTCGTTCTATGGGTTTGCTCAGAACGCGGCGACGGTCAACACCCTGCCGTTCACCGGGGCGACCCTTCCGGGCATGGGGGACCAGTCGCTGGCCTTCACCAAGCAGTTCGTCGCCTCCTGGAACCACACTTTCAACACCAACATTCTGAACGAACTGCGTGCGGGCTACACCAGGCTGAACTTCCAGTCGACGACGCCTCAGAAAGTGGTGCAGCCGAAAGATGTCGGTTTTTCCAACATCTTTCCGCAATATACGGCGGGCGCCGGCTACCCCTTCGTGGGGATCACCGGTTTTTTCAACTTGGGGTTTAGCACCAACGGCCCGCAGCCGCGTAAGGACCAGACCTACCAGATTACCGACAACTTCAGTTGGGTGAAAGGCAAGCATAGCTTCAAGTTTGGTTATGAAGGGCGCAAATTCCAGGTGTGGAACCCGTTCAACGCCCGCAACAACGGCTCGTTCTCGTTCTCTAGCGCTGGCAAGTACAGCAGCGGTGTCGGGTCAGCTACCGGCATCAACTTCCTGCTCGGGTTGGATTCCAGCTACAGCCAGGGCAGCGGCGGAATCATCATTGCCGACGCTTACGAACACTACCTCTATGCACAGGATCAATGGCGCGTTCGCCCCAACCTGACGCTGACGTATGGCTTAGGGTACCAGATCGACACACCCTTGCGCGAATATCAGTTCAACGGTATATCCCGCGTCTGCTTCAACCCTCTGCAGCAGTCAACTGTATACCCGACTGCCCCGGCCGGCCTGATCTATCCGGGTGACCAGGGTTGCAACGCTGCAGGCGGCGCGGTCACCAAGTACACCCATGTCGGTCCGCGTCTCGGTTTTGCGTATACTCCGGGCTGGAATAATCGGTTTACCGGCGGTCCGGGAAAGACCTCCGTCCGCGGCGGCTTCGGCATCTACTACAATCGTTCCGAAGAAGAGCTGTCGTTGCAGGACTTGCAAGTGCCGCCTCTTGGGTTGAACAGCGCCGGTGCCTCCGACCTCGGTGGCGGGCGCGTTCCGTCGTTCCCTGATCCGTGGGCGGATATCGCCGGCAAAACTGGGCTGGCAAACAAATTCCCGTTTGTTCCGCCAGCGCCAGGCGCTCCGTTTAATTTCTCCGTCCTCTTCCCGCTGTCCGTTAACACCTTGGATACTGGTGCGACATTGCCCTTCGCGATGAACTACAACCTCACAGTCGAGCGTGAGTTCCCAGGTCAAACCATCATGCGTGTCAGCTACGTTGGTGCGCAGGGGCGAAATCTAATCACTTCCTATGATCGGAATCCCGTGACGCCCGCCGGCGTTGCTGCTTGCCTGCTCGATTCGAAATGCTTCAATGATCCCGGCGACCAGGACGTCAACTTTCCAAACCACCAACTGTTCCCGGGCAACATCTTTGGTGGCATCGGCTGGGAACGGAATCAAGGCTGGTCCAATTACAACGCTCTACAGCTCACCGTGGATAAGCACCTTACGCATGGATTGCAGATGCTCGGGACGTACACCTGGAGCCACGCCCTGGACGTGAGTTCGAGCTACGAGGACACTGCATTCGTTGGGGCGGGCAGTTTCGATCCCTACGGACGTCTCCAGCGTGACTACGGCAACTCGGCCTTCGATGCGCGTCACCGCTTCACGGTCAGCTTTACCTACGACATCCCGAACCTGAACAAGCTCTCAGCGTTCCACTGGATGCCGAGCCGGATCTTCGGCGGATGGGGGATAACCGGTATAAATATCCTTCAGACCGGCCAGCCGGTCGTCCTCTCCGATTCTAACCAGCTGTCGCTGACCTGCGTCAACCATGTGTACTACTCGTGCCCGGATCGACCGGACTTGGTGAGCACACCGGTGGCGCTCAACCCGCGCACGGCGACGTTTGGGACCTTGAAAAACTACTTCTTCGACCCGAGCTCGTTCACCGACAACGCACTCGGCACTCTTGGGAACGCAACCCGCAACTTCTTCCATGGGCCGGGCTTCTGGAACACGGACTTCGCGGTGAAGAAAGACACCAGGATCACCGAAGGGACGTCGATCCAGTTGCGCCTGGAGGCCTTCAACCTGTTTAACCACGTGCAGTTTGCCAACCCGGTCGGTGATGTGGCGAGCGCCAATTTCGGCCGCGTTACCGGCATTCGTCGCAATTCCAATTCGCGGTTGGTACAGCTCGGGGCAAAGTTTATCTTCTAACCGTTCACCTAGCTGGGATAGGGAAAGGGCGTCCTCAGAAATGCGGGCGCCCTTTTTGCTTTCATGGGTCCTTGAAATAGATTGGTCTACTTAAGGTTCGTCTCCTAGCGGAGGCGGCCGGGAGGATCGGCGGGGGTGGGCATGGAAGCGGACTTGCCGCTGGTGGGGGGATTGGCAGAGACCTTTACGGGGGCGGGCTGGGGGATGCCGGCGCCGGCGTTTAGGTCGGCGTGGTCTTTGGCGCAGGCGGGGCAGTAGCCTTTGCCGGTATCTTCGTCGCGCAGGCTGGCGAGTTCGTAGCAGCCGCAGATGCAATCGCAGTAGCCGGTTTCAGAGGCGGTCTTGATGGGAACGAGTGCCATGGCAGCCAGATAGTACGTTTTTGGGACCATCTATGCAAGAGGGGGCCGCGCGTGGTTAGGAAAGACTGCGGCCGGTTCCGCGATTTCGGGTAGTTCGGATTTCTTACCAGCGCCCGGGCGTACTTTGGGTGAGGCAGTCAGACAGCGATGGAATGAGGGTTGATTAGGCGAGCAAGGACGGGGTGTGGCGTGTGCAAGAAGAGCGGCCGGCCTCGGAAGGCCAGCCTTACGGGAGAGCCAGAAGAGCCAGCAAGCATGCTGGCGCTCCGAGATAGTTGCTGCGGGCTGATTCTAGTGAGAAATGCGAACTAGACCTGCAGGTTTTTCAGGTGAGCGAGACGGAAGGGAGAGCCGAGGTTTTCTCTCAGTTCGAGCCAGTGCTGTTCGGGGATGGACATAAAGACATCGACGACCTGGGGATCAAACTGGCTACCGGAACAGCGCCGAATTTCTTCGCGGGCGTGGGACATCGGCAAAGCCCGGCGATAGGGGCGATCGCTGATCATGGCGTCGAGGGAGTCGGCGATGGTAAATATGCGCGCTCCCAGAGGGATTTGCTCGCCCTTCAGGCCGCGGGGATAGCCGGAGCCGTCAAAAAACTCCTGGTGGGCCAGCACGATCTCCGCGGCGTCGCGGAGAAAAGGGATGCGTGTCAGCATGTCGTATCCGATTTGGCAGTGTTCGCGCATTTTCCTTTTTTCCGCATCATCCAGGGGACCGGGCTTGCGGAGAATGCTGTCCGGAATAGCCATCTTGCCGATATCGTGGAGAAAGGCGGCTCGCGCCAGAACCGGGAGGTATGGGTCGGGAACGGGCATCGTTTTCGCGATGGAAATACAGAAGGCAGTGACGCGTTGGCAGTGACCTTCTGTTTCTGCGTCTTTCAAGTCGAGCGCGCTGCCCAGGGCCTCTAAGGTGTCGTCGTAAGACTGTTCGAGCTGCGCCAGTGCGCCAGTAAGCTGCGCGGTGCGTTCTTCCACGAGTTGCTCGAGATTGCTCTGGTAGCTGCGGTTTTCGATGACGAGACGCCTGTGCTGGAGCGCGCGGCCTACGCCAAGAAACAGCTGGTCCTTTTCGAAGGGCTTGAGGATGTAGTCATAGGCGCCGCGGCGGATGGCTTCGAGGGCCGTTGAAATGTCGTGGATCGCGGTGACCATGATCACCGGCACTTCGGGATCGTACTGGCGCATCCATTCGAGCAGCTTGATGCCGTCCATCTCGGGCATGATCATGTCGCTCAGGACGA
>WNFA01001142.1_pt1 | contig 24279 bp, 19 predicted proteins | sample 5400481 | NCBI WGS metagenome assembly WNFA01 (sample SAMN13153340, study PRJNA577476) | soil metagenome | isolation source: 120 cm saprolite under Douglas fir tree site 2 hole 1 replicate 2 | place: USA:California | collected 2015-04-18 | reverse complement strand
TGGGCTGTACCTGAGTGGGCATACTCATTCGGGTTGGGGCGCACCCAACCTTGTCTATACTGAGGATTTGGGAGGGCATCCAGTCACCCTCGTGAACTTGATGTCGCCCTGGTATACCGGGTTTCATAAGGGTGCAAAACAGGAGGATGAGGGAGGATTTGAATTTCATCCCGATGATCCTGATATCATAGCTTCGTTCGCTTTTCGCATCTATCGAGACCAGGCCTTCATCGGGTTACGTGATCATAGGGCCAGAAGGTGGATGGCACAATGGATTGTACCTCTAAAGTAGCATGGATACCATTTGCCCCCACCAGCGAAGTTCGCCGGTTTCTTTGATGCGATGAAACTTGCGCATACCTGAAATCGCACTATAGTTAGTATCTGGTAACTATTCCTCTACTACTTAGTTGGAAGATTTGAAAGGAGTAAGTTTTTATGTCAATCGTGAGGTCATTAGGTCATATACTTCTCTCGGGCATCTTCATAACTGGTGATGCGCAGGCTTTCATGGAGCCAGGAGGGCGAGTGAATAAGGTGGCTCAAGCTGGAATACCGAGGCCAAGGCAGGCTGTGGAACTCAATGGGGCAGCGATGGTAATCGGTGGAACATTACTTGGTTTGAGCATTGCACCCAAGCTGGGTGCGACAATCCTGATAGGGACTATTGTGCCCACCACAACCGTTGGTCACGCATTTTGGAAGGAAGAAAGTGCTGCAACTCGTCATAGCCAGCAAACTCAATTCTTCAAAAATCTTGGTTTGCTTGGTGGGCTCCTGCTTGTGCTTGCGGAGAAATAATGGCATACTCAAATTACCATCAACTATCAGGCAGCACTCCTGCACAGATGGCGCAGGAGTGTCTGTGTATACGATGTAATGTACTTACTTATTATGGTAAGAAAGAAGTTTAGATGTGAGCGAACATGAACAGGAGCAACGTAAAGTTGCAATGGTTATTGTTGCCCATCCTGATGATGCGGAGTTTGGCGCAGCCGGAACCGTCGCTACCTGGGTGCGCGAAGGATGGGATATCTATTATGCTATTTGTACGGACGCTGCCGGAGGTGGCCCCGATGATGCTACCGATGTCGGGCCAGAAGCAAGACGCAAGATCTCTGAGACCAGGAAGAGCGAGCAACAAACAGCGGGGGCTGTTCTCGGCTTGAAAGATATCTTTTTCCTCGACCATCCCGATGGACTGTTGCAGCCCTCAATTGAACTACGGCGAGAGCTGGTGCGTTTACTACGTGGGTATCGACCCTCCCGTGTTATTTGCCAGTCTCCCGATAGGACATGGACACCAGCTTTTTACATTGGTCGTTACCATTCAGATCACCTGGCTGCCGGCGAGGCGGCATTAGCAGCTATTTATCCCATGTCTCAGAACCCCTGGGACTTTCCGGAATTGTTGGAAGAGGGACTACCACCTCATAAAATATCGGAAATTTACATCATGGGAGCACCCGTAGTGAATTATTTCGTCGATATTTCGGATTCAATAAACTTAAAGATCGAAGCATTGCTCTCCCACACAAGCCAGCTTATCGGTAAAGCAGATGAGATTGCACAATTGGTGCGAACACGGAGTGCTGAGATTGGCACTAAATATGGCGTTGCTTTTGCAGAGGAATTTAACCGGGCTGAAAACCGGTAGGATTCGTGTGGTTGTCCGCACGAATCAGATCAATCACCTCTTGCATTTATTTGCCTGATGATGTCATACTTATTACAGAGACCTTCGGGGCAGGGTGCAATTCCCGACCGGCGGTAACGTAAGTATTCTGACGATGCTTGCGCAGCCCGCGAGTCAATAACTAGCTCACGTCTCGTTGATATATGAGCCAGCTATACGACAGATTCGGTGTAAGTCCGAAGCCGACGGTTACAGTCCGGATGGGAGAAGGTTTAGCAAATGCGCGGATCATTATACCTTGTCGTTCTTAAGCGGCAGGGTGGTTAGTCTACCTCTATGAAAGACTATCCGTTTTGCTCTCCTTGTGTCTCCCTCAAAGCTCCCCAGGTAAGTTGAATTGATGGTATTCCGGTGTCTTTTGGAATACACATTAGTATAGCTTTGACCGAGGGAAGTCAATGAGCGTAACAACGACTACTGCTGAAGATGTATCGCTGGAAGTACAAGTATCGGCGCACAGCGATACCAGGATTGTGTCACCTGATACCAGGCGTGCACGTGCAACGCAAATTGCAGCGCAACGTGTACTACTGGTAGTTCCTCCCGTTGCATTGGCTGTATTCTTAATGGTGGTTTGGTATATTAGCACAGCCACTGGGAGCGTGCCAAGCCTCATATTACCTGCACCTCGTGATGTCTTCGCTGCTCTATCAGACGGCCTCCAATCAAGCCTGTTCCTGAGTAACGCCCTGGTGACGATTCAGGAGAGCTTGCTAGGATTTTTGCTTGCGGTGATTGTGGCCTTGCCGCTGGGATATGGGCTGGCAAAATCACGCCTCTTCGCTGCCACTGTACAACCGTATCTCGCAGCGGGTCAAGCTATTCCAGCGATTGTGATCGCCCCTATACTTGTGCTCTGGCTTGGCTATGGATTGGTTCCTATCACCATTTTATGCATGCTGGTGGTGCTTTTCCCCATGGTGATTACCACGGCGCTGGGCGTGCAGACGATTGACCATACTTACACTGATGCGGCACGAGTCGAAGGGGCTTCTGGCTGGTCGATGCTGGTCCATATTGAATTTCCGTTGTTTGCGACGTTGATCGTCCTGGCTGTACTGGCTGCCCTGTACTATGGCGCATCCTGGTTGCTGATAAAGCTGGCTAACGCAATCTATTAATCGTTATCGATACTTTAGAAACGACGACACACCCGATAGGAGAGTGTACAGATGCAAACCCGATATCGTCCTTCTTTCTTGCTGTCTCTTTCATTACTGTTCGTCGTACTGTCTGTTATGTTGGCGGCATGTGGAGGAGGTTCAAGCTCAAATAGCAATGGGTCTACTTCTTCTGCTGGGTGTAAAACCTCGAACCATGGTTCAGTTGCTTTGAGTAGTGAGCCAGCCACAACTCAACTGGCTTCGTTCAGCGAGGCGTACGCTCATACTGCTCGCTCCGCTACACCGCTGAAAGATGTTTCCATCGGTTTTGGCTATATACCCGATATTCAGTTTTCTCCGTTCTATGTGGCACAGAGTAAAGGGTATTACCAGGCCGCCGGGTTGAACGTGACCTTCCACCACGGCTTCGTCAATGATCTGATTGGATCCATGGTTTTGGGTCATGATACCTTTGCCCTTGCTACCGGTGATGAAGAGCTGGTGGCGCGGAGCAAAAATCTGCCTGTTGTAAACGTGGCAACGATCTATCAGCGTTATCCTGTCAGCCTGATTGTTCCCGCTGACTCATCCATTTGCACACTTGCTGACATCAAAGGCCATACGATAGGTGAACCAGGACCATTTGGTGCGACACATGTTGGATTACTTGCTCTACTGTATCACGCGCACCTATCAGTTTCTGATGTACATCTCCAGGCTATTGGTTTTACACAGGTACAGGCGTTGCTCACGCATCGCGTTGATGCGGTTGTAGGGTATTCGAATAATGAGCCCCTCCAGTTGCGCAAGCAGGGCATGCAGGTTCGCACCTTCGATGTTTCTAATTATCAGCCACTGATTTCTAATGGTATCGTCACCACCGCAAATACTTTGCAGACGCAGCCCGATGTCGTGCGTGGCTTTGTGCAGGCAACGATTGTGGGCTTAAAAGAGGTGATTGCAAATCCGGTAGAGGCTGTGCAGATAAGCAAGAACTACGTTCAAGGTATGGACACAAGCAACGCGATGAGCGTGTTGCAGGCGACAATTCCAATCTGGCAGGGCAATAGTAAGACCCCCCTGGGTTACAATGATAGCGCGACCTGGCAATCAATGGAGCAGTTCCTGGTGGCTCAGAAAATCATTCCGGCTCCGCAGGACCTGTCACAGGCGTATACTAATGAGAATTTATCGTGAGAAGATACATGGTACCATCACACTGGACACCATCATCGACCGCCAGTCAAAGACCCTGAAAGTCTTGCTGTGCCACGACTGGTATAGAGAAAGCAACTAGAACTCATGCTACCCAGTTATGCCCAATAAAAAGAAGAACATTCACTGCAAATAACGGGAGGGAGATCGCTATAACTACTTGATCGAAGCGTGGTCGTTTGCTCCATAGCGCAAATATGGCAGCAATCGGGAAGATCGACATCACGTAGCGTGGCTGCGAGGTCAATGGCTCTATGCTTTGGGGAAAACTGAGCGTGAAGAGTGCTAATCCTAGCGCAAAGAGAGCATAGTGTAGGGGTATGCGTTTCCAACCAATGACCAGGGCCGTTAATGGGATAAGCGTAAAGCCCAGATCGAGCAGATTTTGTAAATAGCCGTTACCAAAGCCCGAAGTCGAAAAGACTGTGCCAATTGCGGAGCCTAATCCAACCCAGGGGAAGCTAAGATGACGGTGCCAGCGGAAGGTTGCTTCCTGCGAGATAAAGATCAAGGGGTTACCTTTTGTATAGTGCAGGTAAATCATATATGCCACAACGCCAGCAGGAATCAGTGCAAGTGGTGCCACTGCATTCAGCTTTTCTCCCCAACCGTGTTGATTGCGTTCAGAAGCTGTCCAGAAACGCTGCACATAGACGACCAGGTATGGGATCGCTAAGATAACGCCTGACGAGCGAGTTAATGCTACTAAGAAACCTAGCAGCCCTGCGAGCCACCAGTCAAGGGGTTTCCCTCGCCGAAGCAACAAAAAAAGGCCGATACAGAGAAGCACGAAAAGTGACTCTGTATAGCCGGCAAAGAAGAAGATAGCGTAGGGAGCGAAAGCAAAATAAAATAGTGCTCGCCTCGCTATGGCTGGTTCGAAATCCTCTGCAAGTAAGCAGTACAACAGGACCAGCGCAAAGTAAAAGCAGATATTCGCGATCAGTAGTCCTGCGATATAGTAAGAATTGGGAAAGAAGCCTCCCAGCAGAAACCCTCCAACGCGTTCAATCAATGGCCATAGAGGGAAAAAAGCCGTATCAGGTATATAGGTGTAGCCATGATGCGCGATATTTACATATGCGACAGCATCCCAATGATACCATGCTTGAAGGCAAGGATCGAAACTTGCGGAGCATTTCACGGGCGAGTTTTGTCCAGCCACGGGGAACATCACGATCCCAAAATACGAAATCAGCAGTATTATCAAGCGGCTGAGTCCAAATACCCATGCGGCTTCACGGAAAGCAGTCCTCCACTGGTATATGCCCGTATATTCGTGCTTGCTCATGCACCCAATACCTCCAAAGAACAAATAGGATGATATTTATAACGAACAGCGCCAATGAAAGCGACAAAAACCTAAAATAAAGAGGCGGCTGAGTATGAAAACTCAATCCGCCTCTCAGGTGGCAGCTTTCAAGCTAAAACGCCTATAATCTGCCCAGGACCACCTCAACTGTGTAGTTCTCTAACTTCTTGAGTTCCTGCGGTGAGATTTTCTCGCGGTATACTTCATCAGGTATAGATGCCGCCGGTTGATCTACAACAATGGACAAGTTGTCCGCTAGCGTCTCTGACCGCAACGTCTCCTTATGCCGACGAAGTATCGAGGCTAAATCTTCACCTGTATATAGCGCCAGCGCGATGTGGTCCTCGATATTGAATCCAGCCCTTTTACGCATATCCTGCACATAATGGGTCAGGTCGCGTACCAGGCCTTCTTCGCGCAATTCAGGTGTAATCGTGGTTTCCAGGGCCACAACATAGCCGCGGTCTTCAGCAGCCACGAAGCCAGGACGAGCGGTTGCCACCACCTCTATTTCGTCAGGTGTAAGCTCGATTTGCTGACCATCGATTGTGAAATTCAGCTTGCCCGTCTCGTTCAGCGCCCTTGCTGCTTCTTGTGCTCCATGAGCATCCAGGGCTTTGAATGCCGCCAGGATTTTCTGCACCAACGGGCCATATTTGGGGCCGAGCACCTTCACCTGTGGCTTCAACGTGTAAGCCAGCATATTACTGTCATCATTCATGAGGTGCAGTTGCTTGATATTCAACTCTTCAAGTACCTGCCAGGAGAGACGAAGCAGGGCCTCTTCCTCATTTCGATACGCAATACGCACAAACATTGCGTTCAATGGTTGGCGTACTTTGATCTGCGCCTTCTCGCGAGCAGCACGACCAAGGCCAACCACGCGCATCACAAGATGCGTCTCGTTTGTCAACTTTTCGTTGAGCAGTTCCTCGTTCACCTTTGGCCAATCGCTGAGGTGAACGCTGAAAGCAGCTTCCCCGTTGACGCTGCGCACCAGGTTCTGATAGATCTCTTCCATCGCAAATGGCATGATAGGGGCTAGCAGCGTGACCAAGGTGGTCAGGCATTCATACAATGTGAGATATGCTGCCACTTTGTCGTCGTCCATGCCGGCCTTCCAGAAGCGTTCGCGGCTGCGGCGCAGGTACCAGTTTGATAAGTCCTCAAGGAATTCTTGTACTGCTGCGGTTGGCTCCGAGGTATCGTATTGATCCAGACCATTGGTAACTTCTCGAATTGTTTGCTGCAGCTCAGAGAGAATCCAGCGATCCAGCTCACTACGCCGTGATACGGGCAACTGGTGTTGCGTAGGATCGAATGCATCAATGTTTGCATAGGTCACAAAGAAACCGTATACGTTCCAGAGCTTGTCCAGTGCCCTGCGCACCAGCATCCATTTTTCGCTTAATCGTACGGGAAGGCCTGTCTGTATAGACCTCTCCATATCCTCATCCGTAGGGATACGGGGGAAGTTGAGGTTTTGCTCGGGGATGTGGTTGGCAAAGAGCCAGCGCATCGTATCTGAACCGACCCGTTCAGCAGCCTCGTCAAAGATGACGAGGTTGCCCTTTGACTTGTGCATAGGCGTGCCATCTTCACCCATGAGCGTGCCGTAGCCAAAGAGCGTTTTAAATGGCGTCGTATCCTCTAAGACGGTGCTCATAACCAGCATTGAGTAGAACCAGTTTTTAAACTGGCCTGGGAATGACTCGGTTACAAAGTCGGCGGGGAACCACTGTTCCCAGTACTCACGATTTGTGCGATAGTGAAGCGTCGAAAACGGTACAATGCCTGCATCCAGCCACGGGTTTCCGACATCTTTGATGCGCGAAACCTCACTGCCGCAGTGTTGACACTTGATTTTTACCGCGTCAACCCAGGGACGGTGAGGCGTATGGCCCTCGAACTCCTCCCAACCTTCTACGGCTCGCTCCTTCAACTCCTGCTTGCTTCCGACGACCTCGAAAGTGCCGCACTGAGGACAATCGTAGATGGGCAAAGCCAATCCCCAGTAGCGTTTTTTGGAGATCATCCAGTCGTCCATATTGCGCAGCCAATCCAGTTCGCGCTCCAAGCCAAAAGCTGGAATCCAGGTGGCCTGGCGCGCAACATCCATGATTTCATAGCGCAACTGATCCATAGAGATGTACCATTCATCAACCAGGCGGAAGATCAGTTCTGTCTTACAACGCCAGCAGATTGGATAGCGGTGCTTGTAGGTCTGTGGGCGATAGAGCAGCCCTTTTTGTGTAAGGTTCTCTGCGATTTGCTGTCCTACGTCAGCGGCCGTTTGCCCGGTTAGCCAATCGTAGCCCTCCAGGTAGACACCAAATTCATCTACAGGTGCGACGACAGGTAGATTAAATTCCTTCGAGAGGGCAAAGTCTTCGCGACCGCATCCGGGAGCGATGTGCACGATGCCAGTACCCTCAGTGGCGCTCACTTCTTTCCATGGAATGACCGTATGAACGATACCTTGTTGCGCAGGAAGTTCATCGAATGGGCCGCGATACTGCCAGCCTACCATATCACTACCCTTTAACGTTTCCACCACATGATAGTCTCCCTTGTCGCGCCCCTTGAGTGCTCTTAAAAGAGGTAAGAGTGCCTCAGCGAGGTAGTAGTACTCTCCGTCCTGGGCTACTTTCACATACGGCAGATCTGGATGCACCGCGGCAGCAACATTGGCCGCCAGTGTCCACGGAGTAGTAGTCCAAGCCAGCAGGTATTCTCCCGGCCGATTTACTAAAGGAAAGCGCACAAACAGGCTAAGATGGCTGGTTTCTTTGTAATCTTCCGATAATGTTTCCATATTAGAGATGCCGGTGGCGCAACGCGGACACCAGGTCATCACGTCATGCCCTTTGTAAATCAGGCCTCTTTCAAAGCACTTCTTGAGGAATGACCAGATGGTATAATTATTCTCGTCTGAGAGCGTGTAGTAGTCATTATCCCAATCCATCCAGTAACCCAGGCGGATTGATTGATTGATCATGCGCTTTGCAAATTTGAAAACACGCTCTTTGCATAGTTCTACGAATTCAGCGATGCCAAAGGCTTCGATATCTAGCTTGGATTTGAAGCCAAGTTCTTTCTCAACCTCGACCTCAACCCATAAGCCCTGGCTGTCAAAGCCGTTCTGGTAGCGCTGTTTGTATCCCTGCATGGTTTTGTAGCGCTGGTAGATATCTTTATATGTCCTTCCCCAGGCATGGTGAACACCCATTGGGTTATTCGCAGTAATGGGACCATCCAGAAATGAGAACTGCTTATCGCTATGGTCATTATGATGGAGGTATCGCTGTAGTACATCGTGTTCTTCCCACCACTTTTGGACGGATCGTTCCAGCGCTGGATAATCAACCCGGTCTGCTGCTGTCACCGAGCGGAATACGCTTGTTCTTATTGACATAATAATCTTCTCTTCGTCAGGTTCTTTCTGTAGTGTTAGTCTACTAACCGAATCTCTAGTCGTTTGTTTATCTTGCCTTTATTCTCAGTCTTCGTAATTTTAATGCCGCCGACTTCCTTAGTGTGATTCACATGGGTCCCGCCGTCGGCTTGCAGATCCAGGCCCACTATTTCGACAATACGTACTTCTTCAATCTCTGGAGGGAGTAGATTTATTTTCGTACGGATCAGGTCAGGTATAGCGAACGCCTTCTCCCGTGGTAAGGTATAAACACGGATAGGGTAGTCTGCCTCAACCGCTTCATTAATTTTCTCTTCGATATAGGCGATGCGCTCCTTGCTCAGGTCTTCCATGGCAAAATCCATCCTGGCCCTGTCAGGATACATTTGTCCTCCAGTTACTTGCACACCAAATTCTCTAAAGATTGTACCGCACAGGATATGCAACGCTGTATGGGTACGCATCATTTGGTAACGGAAATCCCAATCGATGGTACCAACGACCTCTGTTCCTACAGGTGGAGGAAGACAATCAAGCGTGTGCCAGACAAGCTCATCGCGCTTGTTCATGGCGATCACATTACCCTCGTCTTGCCGGTTGTTCCATGACATAGTGCCACGGTCGGGCATCTGACCGCCACCGCCTGGAAAGAAAACAGTAGCGTCAAGTGCTACTTCGTCACCATCGACGGCGACAACTTTGGCGCTACATTCAAACATATAACTGTTTCCATGGTAGAGCAACTTTGTCTTCATCTTCTTGGTATGCTCCTCATTGCATACTTAACTATCCAATAAAAAACCCCTCGTCCATCCTAGGGACGAGAGGAACTCCCGCGGTACCACCCTGATTAGCCGTGAAATATTCTCGTACACAGGCTCGCTCATTTGTGCTTAATAATCTTCATAGGGCATGATTTCCTTTTTTGTATTCAGGAAAAAACAAGCAAGAGAAAGACGAGGTACGCCGATCACAGCCATGCTTGCTGCCCCAACAGATTTCAGGTTCACTTCATGGTAACGGGAAGGTTCCGGCCAAGCCTACTTAAAAAATTGTTCGGTCGGCGGCTCAGGAGTGATTTTCAGTGCGCGTCTTGTATCCGGTCACACCATCCTCGGACTCTCTGCAACAAGATGGCCAGCTATGCCGCACGCGACCTACTTGCTCCATCATTGCCTCTGCATCGCAATGATACCACAGATGATGGTAAAATACAATGTACTGAAACAAAAAATCTCTACTAAATAAAAGGACTAAGTATGTACAACCTCAAGGAATTTTTTGGACCGAATGCAGGCTATGTTTTAGAATTATATGATCGATATCGCCAAAATCCGGCATCTGTTGATGACGCAACACGCGCCATTTTCGATACCTGGCCTCCCGATAGTCAACTAACGCTAAAGCAGGGAAGTCCAACTGAAGCAGCGCCATTACCAGTTTCCAAAATTGTTGCCGCTTCTTTCCTGGCGCAAGCCATACGTTCACGTGGGCATCTCGGCGCCCATCTAGATCCCCTGGGCAGTGAGCCCCTGAGCGACCCGGCTCTTTTAACCGAAACACATGGTATTAGCGATGAAGATCTGGCGGAGCTTCCTCCCAGTGTCGTTGGAGGGCATTCCGCCGAGGGAGTGCGTAACGCGCTCGAGGCCATCAATAATCTACGTGCTATGTATTCTGGTACGATCAGTTACGAGTTTGACCAGGTGAAAAGCCCGGTTGAACGCCAATGGCTGCGTGACGCGGTAGGTTTACAACTGTTTCGTAAATCATCGGATCGGAATACCCAACTGGCTATATTGAAGCGCCTGACACAGGTGGAGGCGTTTGAACGCTTTTTGCACCAGACATACCCTGGTCAGAAGCGCTTCTCGCTTGAAGGAACGGATGTGCTGGTGCCAATGCTGGATGAGATCATTCAGGGAGCGATCGAAGCCGGAACATCCGAGGTGGTTATAGGTATGGCGCATCGTGGACGCCTGAACGTGCTCGCGCATTTGCTTGAGAAACCCTATGCCGCTATCCTCAGCGAATTTGGACATATGAAACACGAGGAGGGAGTTCCTCTCACTGACAGCTTTGGCTTCGGCTACACCGGTGATGTCAAATACCACCTCGGTGCTGAAACCGTCCTGGGAGAAGGGGCCATTGTAAACCTGAAGATCACGCTTTCTCCAAATCCGAGTCACCTGGAGTTTGTTAACCCTGTTGTTGAAGGCATGACACGTGCTTCGCAGGAGACGCTTGACCAGGTGGGAAATCCCCGGCAGGATGACGATCGCACCTTGCCTATCCTTATTCATGGGGATGCAGCCTTCCCGGGCGAAGGCATAGTCGCAGAGACCTTGAACCTGTGGAATCTGAACGGCTACAGGGTAGGGGGTACTATTCATATTATTGTGAACAATCAACTTGGCTTTACAACTGAACCGCAGGATTATCGCTCGACACACTTTGCAAGTGACCTGGCGAAAGGTTTTGAAATTCCTATTATCCATGTGAATGCCGATGATCCCGCTGCTGCCCTTATGGCGGTACGTATAGCTCATGCCTACCGCGACCAGTTTCATAAAGATATACTCGTCGACCTGGTGGGTTATCGCCGCTGGGGTCATAACGAGGGCGACGAACCAGCCTTCACGCAGCCACAGATGTATGAGATTATTCGGAACCATCCGAGCGCGCGGGAACTCTATGCACGTCGTTTGCAAGAGCGAGGCATCCTTTCGCAAGAAGAAGCCGAGGCTATGCAAAAGCAAGCTTTCGCGGTCTTAGAAGAAGCCAAACGCGAGGCTGACGCCGGTTTGCAGCCATTTGAGCAAGAAGAGTCGAACGGATTGAATGGGCATCACGAGGAACCTGAACAACCGCAAGCAGTTGGCGTCCAAAAGCTAATTGAGTTCAATACGGAACTACTCTCCTGGCCCGAAGGTTTTTCGCCCAATCCAAAGCTGGCGCGATTATTACAGCGTCGTGCAACGACACTGGGATCAGAGGGAGGTATTGACTGGGGACAGGCAGAGGCTCTCGCATTTGGATCAATACTTGCTGATGGCACCCCGATTCGCCTGACCGGCCAGGATGCTGAACGAGGCACATTTAGTCATCGACATGCCGTACTGCATGACCAGCGCACCGGTCAAGTCTATATACCGCTTCAGCATCTTCCCCAGGCGCAAGCACCCTTTTCAATCTTCAATAGTCCTTTGAGTGAAAGTGCCGTGCTCGGCTTCGAGTATGGCTACAGCGTACATGCTCTACATACCCTGGTGATGTGGGAGGCTCAATTTGGCGACTTTGCAAATGTTGCACAACCTATTATTGACCAGTTTATCTCCTCGGCCCGAGCAAAATGGAAGCAACACTCATCCCTCATATTACTATTGCCTCATGGCTACGAGGGACAAGGCCCGGAGCATTCAAGCGCGCGTTTAGAACGCTACCTGGAGCTTGCTGCCCAGGACAACTGGCGCGTAGCAAATTGCACTACTTCCGCACAGTACTTCCACCTGTTACGGCTGCAAGCGTTTAACCTGGTGACGTATCCACGGCCGCTCGTCGTCATGACGCCCAAAAGTTTGCTGCGTCATCCGCTAGCAGCAGCCAATTTAGAAGAGCTAGCGCAAGGCACTTTCCTACCTGTACTTGATGACCGCTCGGCTCTTACGCATGCTAATGAGGTACGTCGTATAGTGCTTTGCACGGGGAAAATAGCCATTGATATGTTAGCTCACGAGCTTCGTGCACAGGCGCATGATGTGGCAATCGTGCGCGTAGAGATGCTCTATCCTTTCCCTGAGGAAGCTTTGAAAAAAGCTCTTGCCAACTATCCTCTAGCACGCGAGGGGGTATGGGTGCAAGAGGAACCGCTCAATATGGGAGCATGGAGTTACATATCCCCTCAACTCTCATCCGTTCTTGGCTCCGACATTGAGTTGAATGTGATCGCACGACCTGCCCGCTCGAGCCCTGCCACAGGCTTCTCAGACCTCTTCCAGTTCGAGCAGGAACGGATCATCGAAGGGGCATTACGCTTATCAGTAAAACAATATGGAGGCAAACATGTCGGTTGAAATTCGTGTCCCGGCATTAGGAGAATCAATCGTTGACGCAGTGATTGCAAGCTGGCTTAAACAAGAGGGTGATGTAGTGAAGCAGGGTGATGCGGTCGTAGAACTGGAAACTGACAAGGTCAATCTCGAAGTCAGCGCTGAGCAAAGTGGTGTGCTGCAAAAAATTCTCAAGCAAGAAGGGGATGTCGTTGCCCTTGGTGATGTACTGGGCTTGATCGGTGAAAGCGTAGAAGTATCCACAGGTCCTCGTCCAGAAGCCACTGCTGCACAGCAACCTCCCGAACGGGAACAAGCGAATACGAATGTGCAACAACCGTCCAATGGGCAACAACAACCGGCACTTACCGTGGGTGATGATCAGAGAACTGTCTCTCCATTAGCGCGGCGCATTGCTGCCGAACATAACGTCGACCTGTCGCAAATAAGGGGCAACAGTCCTCATGGTCGTGTCACCAGGGATGACGTGATCAATTACATGGAGAAGACATCTGCATCAGCTCAGAATGCGGCTGGACTGTCGACCGCCATTCCAGCACCATTGTTACAAACTGATAGTAGCGTGCCTGCCGCTCCTCCAGTAGAAATGCCTGCAAAGGAAGTTCCACCTGCACCGGCGCCACCCAAACCTGCATTTCAACCCGAGACACGGGGCCGCGAAGAGCGTATACGGCTTTCGCGGAGACGACAGACCATTGCTCAACGCCTGGTCGAGGCTCAGCACACGGCTGCAATGCTCACGACATTTAACGAGATCGACATGAGCGCTGTAATGGAGGTACGCAATAGGCGGAAAGGATCCTTCAAGGAACGCCACAATGTTTCGCTAGGCTTCATGTCATTTTTCACCAAAGCCGTGGTTGGAGCACTCAAAGCCTTTCCGCGCTTGAATGCCGAGATTCAGGGCAATGAAATGGTCTTGAAATATTACTACGATATAGGCATCGCCGTTGGCGCGGAAGAAGGACTGGTTGTACCCGTGCTACGTGATGCTGATCGCAAGAGTTTTGCCGAAATCGAAGGCGAGATTGCTGATCTCGCGAAGCGGGCGCGAGAGAATACACTTACACTTGCCGAACTACAGGGAGGTACATTCACCATCACTAATGGAGGTGTGTTCGGTTCGCTGCTCTCCACCCCGATTTTGAATGGTCCACAGGTAGGTATATTGGGAATGCATAAGATCGAGCAGCGCCCGGTTGTCGTCGATGGTCAGATAGTGATTCGCCCTATGATGTACGTCGCGCTTTCTTACGACCACCGCATAGTGGATGGTCGGGAAGCCGTGCAGTTCCTGGTAAGAGTGAAAGAACTTGTAGAAGACCCCGAGACTCTTCTGCTGGAGGGATAAAATATCGGTAGCTTTCTCTCGACAACGACCGCTTCAACCTGTATAATGAGTGGGATAAATCACCCTGAAATACTCTTCGGGAAAGAGAGCATGGTCTCCACAAGGGTCAGGTTTCCAAAAGGAAGCAGGGATAAATAACTAGTGCTTGATTGCCAGGAAACCAGGTATCCTTTTGGCATGGTGCTGGAACTCCTTGAACGGCGGGGTAAACCCCTACCAGTTGGCAGGAACAAAGGGAGTCGGCTTGCAATGGGATCGGATGACAACGACGACTTAAATTCTCTGGTCGGCAAATCACTCGGCCAGTTTCGTATCGTAGAGCGCATCGGCTCTGGCGGTATGGCGACCGTCTTTAAAGCTTATCAGCCAACGCTTGATCGCTATGTTGCCGTCAAGGTTTTGCCTGCTTACCATGCGCGTGATCCGATATTCGTGAAGCGTTTCAAGCAGGAAGCACGCTCTGTTGCGAAATTGGCCCACCCGAATATTGTGCAGATTCATGATTTCGGAGAACAAGATAATATCACCTATATCGTCATGGAATATGTCGAAGGCGGAACGCTCAAAGATCGCTTGAAACAGCGAGCCCTGACCGTTCCAGAGGCTGTGGATTTTGTGATACAGGCTGCCGAGGGATTGGGGTGTGCGCATGGTCACGGCATTATTCATCGAGATGTGAAACCTGCTAATATGCTCCTGCGTTTAGATGGACATCTGCTGCTCTCTGATTTTGGCATTGCAAAAATTCTGGAGGGAACCACGAATCTCACGCGAGTTGGTACCGGCATTGGCACACCGCAATATATGTCGCCGGAGCAAGGAACTGGGCAACCCGTCGACCGCCGTAGTGATATTTACTCATTAGGTATTGTTTTGTATCATGCTTTAACGGGCCGTGTTCCTTTTACTGCTGATAGTCCGCTTTCTATCACTGTCAAACATCTCAATGACCCGCTCCCTGTCGAGAACCTGCGTGTTTTGGGGGTGCCTCAACCAGTTGAGCAAGTGCTAGTGAAGATGACTGCTAAAGCTCCCGTGGACCGCTATCAAACGACAGATGCATTAATCGAAGCTTTAACAAGGGCACTTACCGCTTCGCAACTTACCTTACCACGATGGCGTTCAGGAGTGCAGCCAATAGGATCACCTGCATCAATAATGGATCAGCAGGCAGCATTTTCAGGACCATCGTCCAATGTTCTTGGAGCGTGGGATGGTGTCTCCCAACCGCTGGCGCCAAGCTTTCAATCATTGGTGCCCAATGCGAGGCCATCAATTGTCACAGTACCGTGTTTTCGATGTGGAGCAGCTAATCAAAGCGATCGCCTATTCTGTACTTCTTGTGGGTATGAATTATCCGACAAATGGGCTGCAGCGGATCGTTATATTGGACCGAATGGCCGTCCAATTCTAGCTAAGCTTTCCTTACAGAATGGCCAGATGGCTGGTCGCTCGTACTTATTTCACCAGATGGTAACGACGATTGGTCGCACAAATGGGAATGATCTTATCATCTCGGGTCGCACTGTTTCCAGGCGTCATGCGCAGCTCTGGTTTGAAGGCGGTCGCTGGTACCTGGCGGATATGCAAAGTGCCAATGGCACATTGATAAATACTATGCGCCTGCAGCCAAATCAGGCTGCCGCATTAAATGACGGCGACGTTATCAATTTTGGTGACGAGGTCGTAGTGTTTAATATCGTATTCTAGGGGCGTGGTTGCAGGTCATCTGCGTAGGAAGCGATGCCGGACTACAACCTGTACATATCATTAGGAAGGATCACTCGGATGAGTTCCATTAATCCCATCGTACAAGTAGCGCAGCAGATGCTGCTAGGAGGGGCTGTTAAGCAAAATCATGCACTTGAGCATGCTACTATAGTATTGTTGAGTAGGAAATATCCTGATGTACATCTCGCGGGCATCTCTTTCGCGGCCGGCTTTTTTGTCTTTGGTGACCTGCCAACCGAAACAATTCTTCCCACGGCTCAGGAAGCGCTGACGTTGCTGCGTACAACTTCGCCAGAGTTAGCGATTCACGAACGCTGCGGTACAAACCTTGCCGTGTCTGCAATGCTGACAGGCCTATCGGCCATGCTGGTAGCCAGAATGCGTCGACCATATGGTACCGCCAATAATGTAATCCTGGCAACAATGGCTTCCATGATTCTGGCGCGTCCCCTAGGACTTGAGGTACAGCGTCATTTCACCACGCAAACACCTAGTGCATCTATGACGATCACGGGGGTGAGACCGCTCACAATTTTTGGAACACCAGCTCACTTTGTCAGCACAGATAATCCTGAAGCTTCGGGATTATTCTCGTGATGAAGACAAAGGAGGTAACTATGGAGCGCAGTCGGTTTTTAGTGGAGACAAACTGGTTAGCCGAGCATCTAGATGCTGCTAACCTGCGTATTGTGGATATGCGCGGCTATGTGCGTACAGTGGAGCGCGAAGGTGTTCAAGAAGCGCAGTATGTTGGTGCGCGTGACGAGTATGAACATGCGCATATTCCCGGTGCATTGTATATCGACTGGACGAAAGATATCGTTGATCCTGACGACCCAGTAGAGGCCCAGATTGCTCCCCCCGAACGTTTTGCACAGGTAATGGGACACCTGGGCATCGGTGATCAACACCTGGTTGTGGCCTATGACGCACACCCTGCCTCGCAGTTCGCTACGCGCCTGTGGTGGGCACTCAACTACTATGGTCACGACCAGGTTGTGGTGCTGAACGGGGGACTGGCTAAATGGCAGCGTGAAAATCTGCCGTTGACGGATACCATTCCTGTATACCGTCCTGCCACATTTACTCCCGTCGTTCGGCCAGAGCTTCGCGCCACGGCCGGGGATGTCCTGCGCCTCCTCGGACAGCGGGATGTTGCACTTATCGATGCCCGTGACAGGGGACAATATACAGGCTCAGTGGTGCGCCATCCTGGGCGGCGAGGTCATATCCCAGGTGCACTCAATATCCCTCGCGAGGAACTGGTAGACTCGGCGACAGGCACGTTTCGCAGCAATGAAGAACTGGCCCAGGTTTTCTCTAACGCGCGAGTCACACCGCAGCAGCATGCCGTTGCATACTGCAATGGGGGAGTTGCTGCTACTACTGTTCTCTTTAGCCTTGCCATGCTTGGCTATCCCTCATTGACAAATTATGATGGTTCCTGGAATGAGTGGGGCAAACGCCAGGATTTACCTACCGAACTCTGACGCGAGGAAGGCTTGTTGAGACTCTTACATGCGAGAAGATGAACTGGAACAGGGACGGGAGGACCTGCTTGATCTCAACGCGGTCATGAATGCCTTTGGTGTAAGTGAATGGCGTAATCTTGGCCCAACTGAGTCGATGCATAGTGGACTGCTGAGTATACTGGTTGAAATACAGGGACAACGCCACATCCTCAAAGAACGGGTTGGGGGATTTGCTGGGGAGGATGCGAGCGGCGCAAATCATAGCCATTCTTTCCAGCGCTATTTGCAAGGTGCAGGTATTCCTATCCCTCCATTGTGGTTAACTCCAGAAGGAGAGCCGGTAGTGACAATCGGTGAGGATTCCTTCGAGCTACAGCAGTGGGTGGATGGCGAAAAGTATAGTTCTGCGCACCCTCGTTCTCTCGAATGGGTAGTGGCTGCCGGGGCAATGCTGGCTCGATTACATCAAGCCTCACGACGTTATCCGGGACCTGTCTATCGTTGGCCGCCGGAAGTTCAGGCCGGTGGCCTGGTGCAGGGTTGGCTGAACTTTGCACAAGGCAAGGCGGAACAAAGCGAAGTGTACGCAATTGCTGCTGCGCTTTCAAACCTGGTCGATCAATGGGAAGCTGTGCTCCCTGCTGCGATGATGAGCATTGGTTCTGTGCGAGGCCTACCCGAATTCCACATACATGGAGACTATAACGCGTTGAACTTACGCTTTGACTCCCACGGTGTCAGCGCTGTGCTGGGGCTGGATGCATCTCGATGGGAGAAGCGTATCATTGAGCTTGCCTATGGCCTTTTCTATTTTAGCGCCCTCGAGTGGCAAGTCACTAGTAATGTAACACGCCCGCTTGTGAAACGTGGCTTAGAGCCTGAACGTGCTCGTCAATTTCTGGGAGCATATGGCACAATTTACCCGCCTGTTGCTGGTGAAGCTCAATTGCTGGTTGATGCTTTAACGCTGGTTGCGCCAATCATAACCATAAATGGCCCCCTTGAAGATATCTTTTACACACAGGAAGATGTCGAGGAAGTTTTGATCGAAGATGTGCTGGATCGGCTGGCATGGGCTGCCTCTTTGCCTACCTGGCTTGGCCGGGTGCGTCGTTCGTTTGCTGAAATGTGGAAATAAGACATTATCACTTCACATAATAATCATATGCCTGTTGCAATAAGGGGCATACTATTCCGTGCTTGCTGGCTCGACTCAAAAGGGGTCCGAAGAGTGCCCCTGCTTCATGAGGCCGATTTGCCCATATATCGCGTGCGAAAGAGGAATCGGCAAGCGGATCAAAACGTTCCGCTACTGCCAGGCTTGCGGCAGCGGGATCAGTGGGCATAGGAATGTCACATGCTCGAGCTATATACGCGATCTCTCCCGCAATTTCACCCCAACGTTTACGGGCGCCTTTGTCTTCGAGGATGATACCAATGGGTTGGCGCATCTCAGCATTTATAATTGCAAATGGCACCAGAAAGAGTTGCTTCATCCACATGCGTCGCTCAATATCATCCACCAGGGCGGCTTCGACGCCGGCGAGTTCCAATGCATACACCAGTGGCTCTAGTGTTGCCCGATGCGATGTAGGAAGGAACAATTGCGCTACTCCTGGCTTCACATCTATTACACCAGGTGAGACAATATGTGCGCCAACATATAGCACACCCGTAACGGATCTTTCTGGTCCAACTGCGCTGCATACATTATCGTACGCGGCAAAACCATTTTGCACGGTAATGATGAGCGTTTCTGGTTTGACGCGTGGGGTTATCTCATCCAGGAGCGCAGGTATATCATATGATTTTGTAGTAAGTAGCAGAATCGGAGAAAACTGTTGCACGTCATCGAGAGCTGAGCAGTTGATTGGGGAGTAGATATATCGTTTGTTATCCGAAATGATGGTCAAACCTACCTCGCGTAGTTGCCGCAGAGCTGCACCCCGAGAAATTATACGGGGGCGTAAACCTCCACGGTAGAGTGAAGATGCCAGGAAACCTCCTGCTCCTCCCACGCCTATCACATCAACGGCTGGATCCATAACTCCTCCTCATGCTCAGGTATTTCGTTAACTGATTACATTGTGCTGCGCTGTCGCTGTATCGTAATAAGGTCGCTGAGTACTCCATAGGCTGTTTGTGCTACGCCAGGTTCATGTTCCACTATTGTAATTATACCCATTGCTTCGGTTTTGAGCGAGATCATTCCTGTTGTACCTTTGCCTACATATGAGATATCGTCTGAACTGATGCGGCGAGGCCGCACTTCGGCAATAAGAACCCCGTGCTTGCGATGCGCTTGACTGACCAGGCGATAAGGTGAACCTGCCAACGCTGCTGCACGAATATCATCCGGAGTGAGGTCACGAATGCCCTCGCGTTCAACCATTCGGGGAGTAAGTTGGCCCTCGAGAAGCACATTTGCAAGGATGGTAGTCTTCATCACTGCATCCCAGCCGTCTAAATCGTACCAAGGATCAACTTCTGCCACACCGATTTGCTGGGCTCGCTGGATTGCCTCATCCCGTGAGTATCCTTGCTCAATCATATTCAAGACAATGCTGCTGGTTGAATTCAGTATGGCCTGGAACGATTGAATGCCGACCGCGGGTAAGGTAAATTCTGCCAGGTTAATCAATGGCAGTCCATCCATTACTGTGGATTCGAAACGGAACTGTACTTCATAGCGGCGTGCCAGTGATTGAAGCTCCATCTGTGCATAAGCCACCGGCCCTTTATTCGCTGTAATCACGTCCATACCTGCTTCCAGGGCTTTGCGAATATGCATTTGAGCTGGTTGGCCATGTTGGGGATTGAGTGTGGTAAGCTCAATGAATAATGATGCTCCTGCGCCTTTGCCCTTTTGAATAAATACCTCGACGTTTTCCACATAGGTTCCTGCGCTGCTGAACCAGTTAATGGGATCCTGCTTGCACGCAAGCAGGTCAGCGTTGATCCCTTCGGGATGAATGTATAGGCCACGGCTACGTGAGCCAATCCCGGTGATTACCGGGCGTATGCCCAGCTCGCGACCCAACCATTCGCTCCGTGACGCTAGAAGTTCGAGGAATGCCCGGGCGACGTGCCCGTAACCCAGCAAGAGTAGACGGAGCGGTGGGAGTAATGCAGAGAGGGAGGATTCGCTCATAAGTACCTACCTGCGTCAGAAAGTAGTAGTGTTGTTCGCTGCTACCAGCGGATAGATGATGCCCAGCTTTGAACAGAAAGAAGAGAGCAACGAACAGCAGAACCGCAATTAAGACAATAACCACGAGAAAGAGTATCTTACGGATCTCGTTGAGATCAGCGGTATTCGTAGGTTGCGCCTTTGATGCCGCAGGAGGCGCTTGTGTGACCTTTGGAGTTCCCAAGGAGGTGGGAGCCGAAGACTGTATGAATGGTCTTAGTGGAGCCTGCGGAGGCGCGGAAGTCCTTGCCGGAAAGTGTACCATATATTGCGAAGCGACTGTAGGATTTGAGGTTGGCGAAGCTGTAGGTGCCTGCTGTGCTGCACCTACAGCTGGCATAGAAGTTGATTTTGGTAATTGTGGTGTAATCACTTGCTTAGGTGCCGCCGAATTAGCGGGATTTGCTCTATTATTTGGTGGTGCTGGATTCATCGAGCTGGGAGGATTGAGAGTAGAATCCTGCGAACGAGCCGCTGTTGCATCAGCCTTAGTTGTATTTGTAAGTGAACTGCCACACTGTGGGCAGAAAGTTGACTGCCGAAGCAGTTCTGCATTGCATCTTGGACAATGGAAAGTAGAAGCTGGTGGTAGTGGCGGCTGTGATTCTGTTGTAGGTGTTGCCGCGAATGTATCTTGTGGCGTTTGATCTGTGCTTTTTTGCGCATTTTGCAAGGCCTCATAAAGCATTGGCAAATCTGGTTGTGTCCTATGTGGATCTATAGGACGAGCTGATCCCACTGTAGGTGGTTGTGTTGTTATTGGCAGCGCTGCCAAGACTGACTTGAGATCGTTCCTCAACTCTGCAACGGAATGGTATCGTTCGTTTGGCTTCATTGCCATAGCTTGCTTGATTATAGCATTGAGACGCTCGAGCAGTTCTAGCGGAAGAGTACCCAACTGTGCCAGGTGCCTTGAATAGCGGGAAGCAGGCTTTGCTGGTTTCGATACACCTAGCCGAAATTGCCGGCCACCAGGCTCTCCACTTGTTTCAGGTGGGTTATGGGCCAGTTGCTCCTGCAGCGATGGTAAATCAGGCAAACCCTGTTGAATTGACTGATTGCGGGTTGAGACGCTTGGAGGCTCATGAGTAGTGAGAGCGAAGTAGAGTGTTCCTCCCAGTGCATACACATCTGAACGGGTATCGGTACCACTACCCCCTGGATACTGCTCTAGTGGGGCATAACCGGGCGTCCCCTGGTGCCGAATGAAAAAAAGCGTACGTGCTCCATCTGCTGCTGCCTTTGCATTCCCCAGGTCCACTAATATTGCAGTTCCATTGGGTGTGATACGAATGTTATCAGGTTTGATATCGCGATGAATGACCGATGGGTTCTGACTATGCAGGAAAGTAACGGCGTCGCAGATCGAAATGATCCAGGTCATAATACGTGCCAATGGCACGACTTCATTGCGCTGGCGCACTACCCGGATGTAGTCAGTTAAATCACTGCCCTCGATATAGCCCAATACTACGAAGTAGCGTCCGCGCTCGTCAAATGCTGCCTGGAAAGCCGGTAGATTTGGATGGTGCAAGTGACCGAGGACACGCGCTTCATGCTCGAGCTGTGCTTTTCCACTTGCCCCTGCCACCAAATATTCTTTAATCGCGTACTGTTGATTCGTCTGCAGGTCTACCGCTAAATACACATGTCCAAAGCCACCGCTGCCCAAAACACGCTCGATACGGTAGCGCCCGTACAGTACTGTACCTTGCGGAAGCGTTTCCATCATCATAGAGGAACTCTCCTTTATCGTTCTCCCTAACATCGTATCGGCAACGGGGCAACCTAGACAATGAACTGCTTCACATTTTAGCGTAGTTTAACTACCCGCGAAGGCATTATACACCACATGACGTGATCATGTCATGTAGTAGATGACCTCTTAAAAAAGGTACTGGGTATGGGGTTATTCGCCAGGTTTATGGGGTTGGATTTGTGGCGCAACAATTTAACCGGCGGTGCACGGCGAATGTTTGATGTGCTTGTTGATGCATACCCTGGACAGATTGACAAGGCGGAACTGGGCGAACGCACGGATATGTCATACAACAGCGGCACCTTCGGCACCTATTTAAGCCTGCTCCGACGTAATGGTTTAGTTGAAGTGACAGGCACCTACGTCAAAGCTAACCCCAATATTTTTGTAGCAAGTAAAATTAAACAAGCATGAGAAAGGCCGGTGATGCCTGCTGAGATATACTCAAGCAGGCGGTAGCCCCAAAAACCGCCGCATCTCAGCGATGACCACCATCGGTGCGACCGCCGTTACAAGTTGTAATGTTCCCTGTATGATCTGGTCGGCTTCCTTGTGCCACTTGATCTCTTTATTTGTCGCTATGGTCTTCCAATTGGTCGCGTAAGTAATTCTCAGCTTCGAATGGGTCCATGATATGTCCGAGAAAAACAATATGTCCCGGAATCTCTTTAAGGTTTTCCTGCAAGATCCGCATTGGTTCACCATGAACAACCACGTCCGCAGGTTCCTTGACCATAATGTGATACGGCGCTTTCAATAGTTCCCTTTTTTTAATGACATCGTCAATATCAGTACTCACAAAGACATCATCCGGCGTGCCCCATGTAGCAAACGCATGAAGACTGAGAGCATCATTTTTCCTGTTATTCCACTTTCGACGAAGTTTCCGCTGCTCGGGAGTCTCCTGCTCAAACTCCTCCTGTAGAGATTGTGGAAAAGAGTAGAAGACGCGGGGCTCCGGTAGCTCTACCTTCTTGAGCGCGGCATAGTCTTGCAACGAAAAGGGGACCTCCGGGAAAAGTCTGTTGTGTATCTCCCGAATGAGAATCGCATCCAGTCCTGGATAGCTACGAAATCTAGGTCCTGCTGGGCAGAGTTCTATACCATCTAAGCCAACATTGCGTAGCTTTTCAGTCCATTCCTGTTCGTTATAGACTCCTCTATTCTTTGAACGGTGATTTTCCAGGCGGCTTGGTCCTGCAATGCACAGCGCTATCTTACCCTGCTTGTACCACTCCCGTATCTGTTGGAGAGCAGGCGCGTACTTACGCTCTTCTTCGAGTTCAATGATGCAGTTCCAGTCAAGACAAACAGTTATCATCAAAATCTCCAGATCGTTCGATTTCACTACCATGTTTGGTCATCCGGTTTCGTGCGCGAGTCCCGTAAAAACTTCTCCAAATCTTCCCGCCGCACTAAATATGCTTTTCCTGGCCGGTAGGCAGGGAGCTTCTTAGATCGTATCCAGGCGCGGATGGTATCAAGCGGCACACTTTTATCTAAAAGCTCATGAATATCCTCAACGGTTAGCCAGTCCTTATCATGCACGGCAACACCTCAAAAATAGATGTAAGCTAAGCGATTCAAACCAAGTATATAGGCCACGTCAAATGTCCTCTATACCAAGCTAACCCAACTAACACTTGATAATCTTAAGTAAATATGGTATACTAATATAAACTATCTAACTCAAGTAACCCAAACATCACGAGGGAGGGTTTGCCATGCAAAACCGCCGTATTCCGCAGCGGGCTAGCCGTACGGCTGATTATCCTATTGCCGGCGAATATGATGACGTTTGGCCGCCTCGCCAACCTACTAGTGGGCAATGCCATTTAAATAAGAAGAATGTCGCTGAAGCTCTGCTTTTTGAGGGTAAAGCCCTGCTGTCCCGGTCGCTTGCGATGGAAAGGGGAATAGGCCCGCTTGACGACGCGCGGGTAAAAGCGCAGGCGGCGTGGAGGT